>SXGR01414443.1_pt1 | contig 41527 bp, 32 predicted proteins | sample 3174711 | NCBI WGS metagenome assembly SXGR01 (sample SAMN11356860, study PRJNA531348) | freshwater metagenome | isolation source: freshwater sample F1-60 | place: China: Fuxian Lake, Yuxi | collected 2017-12-25
AAGTTAACGATTAGAAAACCAAAAACAAAGACAGCCACGAAAATAAAATCAATCACATTGCCCAATTGAGGTATATTCTTGTTCCAAGGTGGTCCCCTTTTCAATGAGCAAACTGGTCCCCATTTCAACGCTCGTTACCATAGATGGTCGCTGGTCCAATCAAAAGTTTTCCATTAAATTTATACCAATGACTTTCCGCACCTCTTTTTAGAGGTTGTGGCATATCCGGTGAAGCAAGCCCCACCTCGTCAAAAATGTTTCCCCAAAAACCTTTTAAATCGACAGAGGCGTCTTTTGCCAAAATGATGCGGGATGGTCCATTGGTCACTTCAAGGTCGAATAATTCCCGATCAACCGATTTATCAAGAGACATGGTTAGGGAACAATTTCGGCGGATCTGCACCAAACTACTGGTTATATTGAGTCCATCCTCAACCGGATTGGCAATGACAAGTTCATCAAGGGTAATCGAGGAATTGGTTACATCGAAACCATCATCACCTGAGAATCGGCTTTCCACGCCCTTGATTTTCCATTCCAATTCCCCAACGCCAATCACTGACAAGGCGTCCACATCATCCAAGCCATTACCATCACCATCGCCCCCAAGGGGGTCCTGACGGCCCAGGTGCGCTGCGACAATTCTGGTTGCCGTGAAGGACGAGGCTAGACCTTGTTTGGTCGAAGAGATATTGTCCTTGGTCCCAGGCCTTGTCGACCCACAAAAGAAAACCCCACCATTGTTTGCCTGGGCGACAGGAATGTTGGTATGGTCTGTCGCCCCAAAAGTAACGGTTCCCGCAACCATTCGCGAGCCGCTATCAAAAACCAAGGCACTGGTGCTAATATTTCGAATTGCCCGCAAACCGTTTCGGATTAGAATGGTAACCCCGTCCTCAATGGTCAGGGTTACCCCTGATCGAACATGGATTTCTCCCTCAATAATGTGCGTAACACCACGGATAAAAGTGGTATTTCGAACAATATCGGAGGAAATAACCATGGTCTTGGCTAATAACCCGGCAGGTTGCTTGGTCCAGGCAGGCAGGCTAAGGATTGGGACGATGGATCCTGCCGCAGAAATAAGGGACCCGCCTGTTCCTATTTGCAGGGTTTTCCCAAATTCAAATCTCGCAGCGTCAAGCTCTGGCTTGGTTGGAACGAATTTGAACGAGAGGGTTTTCACATTGACCAAATTGGTTCCAGGTTCAATCGCCACCAGCGTTTGTTTCCCATTAACGATCACTGGAAGTAGGGGAGAATTCCTGACCACGGTCACAGGATCGGAAAAATGGACATAAAACCGGATGAAGCCTTGATCGGTTCTCTGAGGATTGCTTTTAGGTGGTGGAACCCATTCGGAATTCACCGCAACAACCGAAACAGGTCGGGTGGAAGGGTTTTCCAAAAGGGATAAGGCTTTGGCGCGAACTTGGTGACCTGATTGTCCTACGGAAAATACAAAGGCAACGGGCAAGGACTCCCGAATGGGCTTGGTTAAGCCTAGGGAGGAGTCACCTTGAACCGAAAATGATCCCGTGAATGCATACACACCGTTTGGTGCTCCGGATTTGGCGAACCGGGAAAATTGGCCACCAGTTCCCATGGCAACATCCATCGTATTGGTAAAGTTTTGACCGTCGGAAACAGCCACAGAAATTGTCCGACGGATCTGGGCTGGATTCAACCCACCTATCGTATCGGTTTTCTCTCCAATCCGTAAATCCTGACCAGCGACCTGAAGGTTGACTTCCACTCCACCCTTAACCGGTGTAAATTTGGGTTGGCCAATTCCATTCCAATAGGTCAACCCTGTCAAAACCTGCAAGTCCAAGGTTTCTGCCTCGGGTATATTGGCCAATTGAATGCCAACCTTTGCGCCAAGGTTTGCACCTGTGGTAACAAGGCCGTAGCCAAATGCCCTCGCCTGGGTTTCAATCGCAAAACTGGTTCCATGAATGGGATCCATAACGGATGCCATGGTAGCGGCAATGGCGGGTACTACATTTTTTGCAGGGGCGGGTGTCGTGGTATTAGCCAGGGTTGGGAGGGATGTGATGGGTGACTTCGCTGGAACCTTTTTTGCGGGAATTGGAGCTGTTCTCACAAAGTGGAACCCATTCAGGAAGACCCCCTTGGTTGGGACCAATTTCACACTTCCGCTGCCAACCACAACATTGGTGATTCCGGTGTAGTTTCCAAAATTGACCTCGTAATTGGTTTTTCCTGTATTTCTACGACCAATGTTAATCGGGCCCATGGAGGACCCCGGGGCATTAACCAAGCCGATTTGAACCGGATTCACCAAGGGAAAAATGGTTCCAGCGGAAAGGACACCAAGAGTGGTAAGGGCGGGCAACCCCTTTGGTAGCGTAAGCATACCACCTACCTGAATGGCATTTCCAACCTCCAAAAGGGGGAGATTCAAGGAAGCGTCGTTTTGGGTGGTGAGGTAGCCAATGGAGGTGGCATTTTTGGCGGTAAGGCTTAGTCCTCCGTCTACCGTTAGGGAACCGAAGGTGATACAGGACCCACTTATGGCAAGATCAGCTGGGGCCAGTGAATCCTGGGATTCCACGAGGATATTGCCAACAATGGGTCCGTCAATCTCAAGATTGACCGTACCGCCTGCTGGGGCATTCTGAATGGTAATGGTTTCAATACCATTCGCTGAATCAAGCCTCAAACCACAATTGATCCCGAATGGGCTGAAAAGAACAGGCCCGATACCCTCAATACTTGGAGTGAATTTGACAACCTTGGTCCTAACCTGAACGGGGTTTCCGGAAACGACAAAAACGGCGCCAAGGGTTCGACCCTCAATGGTGATTGATTCAATGGCCGTGGCTGCCGTAAATGCCGAGGTAAGGATCGCATAGGAAAGCCCGATATTGTAAAGTGTCCCTGTTTGGGAATGGATTATCGTGATATTTCCAATCGACCCCGACCAAGCTGTGAAATTGCTAAGGACCACGGTATTCAGGCCCTGGGCCGCCTCATCCGCCAAAACCACTTGAATATCACCGATATTTGAGGCAAAAAAGACGGACCCGGAAATACCCGAAGCATTCCGTCCTGGAACTCGGACGGAAATGTTTCCAATGTCTCCCCGAACCCGATTATTCAAGGTCCAATCAAAGTCTGCTGTGAAAACCGATCCTGTGATTCCGGCCCCGATGGAGTTGACGGTTATATTTCCGATCCCGGCCGGAGAAGTAAATTGGGACAAATTGATTCCGACTGGCAAAAGAGTGAAGTTGCCGTTCCGCCCGGAATTAACCGTAATGTCGCCGATTTTAGCCGAGAACTCACCCTGGTCGAGGTCCAAGGCCAACAAAGCCGTATCAAATTGTGATTCGGTGATTCCTGACCCGCTGCGGGTGGAAATGGTTATATTGCCAATTCCCCCTGCCGGACCACCATGGAAATATGATTTTGAAACGCCCGCACCAACCCCGGGAAGGTTTTGGTCGGCCCGATTATCAACAAGGATATTGCCTATTTTTCCGGTATTGTTGAAATTTCCCTTCCCGTCATAAACTGCTGTTTTGGCGATGAACCCGGACTGATCAATGGCAGCACCACCCTCAACCGAGGATACCCTTGCTTCGATATCACCCATATTTGCAGAGGTAAAGGTACTTCCTACAATGGCCGAGGATAAAGCGAGCTGTCGGCCAGCCGATTCAGCGTAGATGGCGGCAATATTACCGTAATTTTCACCGGGATTGGAGGAGTTCGGGTCGTAATCCCCATCAGAATCCGCTGTGAAAACCGAATTCAGGATTGCCGTCCCACCCATGGTTTTTGCGGTGATTTTTCCAATTTCTCCAATGGCTGTAAAGGTTGCGTTTGCAATTCCGTTTGATTCAGGTGTTTTTCCCTCCGAGGTAACCGAAATATTCCCGAAATTACCCCTGGGGTCCTTGGGGTCATTCCAAAAAGAAATTCTCCCAAGTGCTTCAAATTTGGCACCGTCAATCCCGGTTCCACCCTTTTGCACATGGACCGAAATATCCTGGAAAGCTCCCCTTGCAGAAAATTCACCTCGACTGATCCCGGTGTTATTCAGGGTAGTCACTGTTAGTGGGCCCATATCCGAGGAAGCTGAAATTTTGCCGTCTAGGATTCCAATTCCGTTTGTGGATCGAATATCGACCCGGATACTTTCAATTTTCGAACCAAATGCTTTGATGTCACCTCGAACAATACCGTTCCCGGTTGTTCCGCCATGAACAGTTACATTAATCGGACCGATTTTTGCCCCATGAAGTGTCGAATCCACCAGGGCGTCCAGCCCGTTGGCATTGGCAGAGGCGGTAAGGGAGGCAATCGAACCAAAAGCAGGGTTATCAACCGTCAATGCCTGAATCCTTGTATTGGTAATTCCGGAGCCGCCCGTGGCACCACCCGTTCCTTTGACCGGGCCGATATTGCCATAATTGGCATCAAAGGAACCGCCATTGATCCCACTACCGTCCATAATGGACGAACCTGTAATCCCCTCGATGTCTGAATGTGCGACAACAATCACATTAAACAACCCATCGAGCCAACCCGAACCAGTTACCAGGCCGATTCCGCCTGTTGTCCGGTTTGGTTCGTTGTTGCCATCGCGGTTGTTGAAAGTAACAATTTGAGATTCCTCGATGCCTCTTCCTCCGACAGATCGGCCATAAACCTGGCCAATTTCTGCCGCAGCAAAATGGGACCTGAAAATTCCAGAAGCGGATCCTAATTGTCCTAATTGTCCGAATGAAATGCCGAGTACCCCTTCGATTTTTCCTTGGGCTTCCAGCTTTAGGTCTCTTATCGCATCCCCTGTATGGGTCTGGGATTGGATCAATCCAATGTTGCCACCCGCCACAATACTCACATCACTGATACCAAAATTAAGCGCATTCCCAAAGGTGCTGATAGAACCGATATTTCCAGTGGCTACAAGTGAGGAGGCCTCCAATCCCCCATCCACAATTTCCAAGGAACCAATATTTTCAGCCCGGATGGTTGCCAATCGAATACCTGCAGCCCGAACCCGGAATCCGGCGATGTCGCCTCCTGCCACTATGGAAGTTTGTTCAATTCCAAGGAATGTCGAAATCAACCCAATGTCTCCCCCCGCCTGAATAGCCAAGGATTCCAGATGTGCCGTTTGGCTGGTGATTGCCCCAATATTACCCCCGGCGACAATTGTGCCAGCAATGAATTTTGTCGCTTCCAAATATCCCACATTCAGTTTGGCCCTAACCTGTCCCTCGAACCCGCCCTGCCCGGCATCCATGTTCCCTATGGATCCCTCCCTCGAAAGGGCCACAAATAAGGAATCATAACCATCCGATTGCAGGTTGCCAATGTTTCCATGATTGGCGGTCAGGCCAAAACTGGCGATACCATCCACATTGATGTCGGGGAAATTTCCCACCGCCTCGGGATGGGTAGCGTACCATCCCACCTGGTCTGTTTTGTCGCCAGTAACCTGAATGGATCCAATGAAAGTTTCGGGGAAATTGAGTGGGTCCGTGTAACTTCCTGCCGCATTACCAGAAACACCCAAAGCTTGGATTTGTCCAGTGATTTTGCTGCCGTCGGCCAAAGGAAATCCAAGGTGGAGGTGCCCTGCAGAGTTGATGAATCCATTGAAGGCGTTGGGTAAATTGATGGCCAAATCGCTGGTTTTATCCCGGGTTGTGATTTCCCCGGCGAGGGAGGCAACCCGGACCGTTTGAATCCTTTCGGCACGGACGCTTGCACGCAGGTTGCTTCGGAGTCCAATGATTTTGCCAATGGTTCCCTGGATTTCGATCACACTTCTGAAATCATTTGTTGTGGCGGTATCAAAAGGATTTTTTGTGTCCGGACTTATAACCCCATTGATTATTATGGATCCTACATTTGCCGCACTAATTCCCCCAAGGGAAATTAACCCAGATGCAGGGTTATACATGGTGGAGTCGGTAGCTTGTTGGTTGTTTTGAGTGTTGATCCGATCCACAAAGGGGACCAAACCACAATCGAGCGTAATATCATTCTTTATGGAGACCGAACCCAGTCTTGGGACCTCAATGTCAAGGCCTCCTTGCCCCTCCACCTTGGAAATGCCACCCAAGTCAATTTTATTGACAATGGCAGCACTCAGGTAAATGCTTCCCAATTCAGACATAGGAGGGTTTTGGATAGCTTTGGAATAATCTTCAAATGTTTTAATAGAATTAGCTGTTGTTTCGATTGAAGCGATATTGGTATAACCTGGAGAATATAGGGTGGCGAAAGGATTTCCAAAGCTACCCGTAGGGCTGGGTTGAGGTTTTTGAACATTGGGGGTCACCACGACCTCCAGACCATTATCCCGGGTTAAACCGGATAGGGTGATAGAATAGGCGTCCGCATTGTCCGAGCTCTTTCCCTCCAGCTCCACAAAGATCCCCTGGGTCGCCGGGTCGATAATATTCCCAGTTACCTTTACGGAAACCGTATCACCATCACTGTCAAGAAAGGTGGCAAAGCTAACCAATTGTCCCGAGAGAATCGCAGGTACTTCGCGTGCTTCCAGCTTTTCCAAATGCAGTATTTGACGAGACTTTTTTGGAGCGTTTTTGGTAATCGAACGGGGCCGGGACCAACCAAACCATATTTTTTTCATTTTGATTCTTTCAAAAACCGTTTCCAATTGTGCCAAAAAGGTACATTAACTTGTTCAGGTTTCATTCCCCTGGACAAGTATTCTACCACAACAGGTAGATTGGTAAAGCTATTCAACCTGTTTCCTGGAGTATGCGTCGTAAGCCCTTTCCTGGTAAGGAAGAATTCAAATAATATTTTTTTCAAATTGATAATTATGGGCAAATTAAGGGGGGGGGGGGGGGGGAGACAGGGCAATTGCAAAATGTTAGGGATTATGGGATAGTGAGGCAGCTGCAAGCTGGGTGGTTGACCGAGGGTCAATCCCGTGTTGCATGGAGGCTGTTTCGGAGAGCCCAGGATGGTTCGTCGAAAAAAGTTGTCGATTAAAAAAATGGATTACCTTTCACGCATTCCGGACCCCCGCCGTCGCAAGGTCAAACACCCGCTTATCAACATTCTTTTGATCGCCCTTACAGCGTCCCTTTGTGGTGCCGAAGATTTTGTTGCTATGGCGGATTTCGGTAAAGCCCGAAAAGGTTGGTTTGCGAAGTTCCGGACCTGTCCAATGGCATCCCCTTCCATGACCGATTCCATGCGGTTTTCTCCCTGTTGAAACCTGAGATTGTGGAGGCAGAATTTCGGGCTTGGATAGAAGCGTTTCAGGGAGAGCTAAAAGTGAAGCAAATTACCAAATCAAAATGATCAAGGGTGGAAACAAAGGCCTTGCCAATTCAGCGTATCCGAAACGGCTTATGGGACTTGAATTGGTCAAGCCTTGCTTTTTGGGCGGGTAAGGCACAATCATCAAGGATTTGGAGGGCTTTTGTCTGCCACCCTATGGCTCCCTCGAACTGGTTGGACGCTGCATAAGCCGCCGCCACGGATTCCAGCCAATCGGGATCAGCCCAACCGGTTGCTTCGCAACCCTCCCGGGCAATTTCAAGAGCTGTTTTCGGGTCCCTAAGGTCACCATCCCCTATTGTTGCCAAAAGCCATGCCTGATGTCTTAGTATTTCATCCCCAGGCTTGGCCTCCTTGGACATATATTCCGCATCTTCAAGGGCTGTGGCCGGATCACCCGTATTCAATCGCTGTTGAATGCGAAGCAACCGATGATCCAGGCAATCCGGTTGCCGTTTGACAAGGTCATCGACATCCTCGGTGGCATCCTCCGCCCGTTTTAGAACCATCAAAAGTCTTGCTTTGGCACTGCGTGAGGGAATGTGATCCGGATGTGCCTTAACCGCCGCACAGAGGTCTGCCAAGGCACCCTTTTGATCTTTTAGCCGAAATTTGATTTCATTTCTTAGGCAAAGTGCATCGGGTTGGTTTGGCTGATTTTTCAAGGTTTTTTCCAACTCCTCAAGGGCTGGTTCAAAGCGTTTTTGCACTTTTAATAGTTCCGCCAAAACAAGTGATATCTCGGAAAAGTTTGGATCCGCCTTGACTGCATCCGCAATCGCTGTGGTGGCCTGATCCAAATCATGAAGCTGAATGTGTGCTTTGGCACGCCTCAGGTGAAACAGGGCATTGGCAGGAATGGCAGCACTTAAACGGTTCCAGATTTCCAGGGCTTTTTTCGATTCGTCCATTTCCAAAAGACATTGGGCCTGAAGTTGCCAAGCATGACCTAACCGGGGATTGTGGCTAATGGCGGATTTACAAATATCCACGGCTTTGGATAAGCAACCCATTTTATGGAGGACTACCGCTTTTTTGTAAAGGACAGCCCCGTCCCCGGGATGCTGGAAAAGATGCTTGTCCAACTCCTCCATTTCCGCTTTTAAAAGGTCGGCGGTTCCGGGTGCAGGACGACTTTTTTGGGTATTAACCTCGTAACCGGCATCTTGCTGGATATTGGCTCCTACTTTGGAAAGGCGATCCAAGGTTGAGCCCACTTCCGCCATCGACTTGAGTCGGTGACCAGGCTGCAGGGAAAGCAAACGCATGACCAATTGGGACAGGCCCTGAGGAACCCCCATTCGGAGTTCTGGCGGAGTGCGTGGGGCTTTCAAAGCATGGTTTGCAATGATTTCATCGGGTGTATCCCCGGAGTAGGGAACCTCCCCGGTCAGGGACCAATAAAGCAGACTTCCCAGGGAAAAAAAATCCGAAAAGTTGGTTACACCTCGGCCAACCAGAGTCTCGGGAGCCATAAAGCGAAAATGCACCGGGTCGGATACTACCGCCAGGAGCCGACCAATTCCGCCTTGAAGGACATGGGGAAGGACTCCGATTTCAAGGAGCAGGCAGGGTTCCGAGCTGCTTTCCTGAACCAGGACATTTCCCGGACTTAGTGCCCCGTGGGCCAATTGGTTTTGGTGGGCCACTTCAAGGATTCGGGAAAGCTGGATTCCCAATTGAATGGTGGCATTAATGGAAGGCCGCCCCAGTTTTGCCATCCTGGCACCAAGGGAGTCACCGGTTCTGGGTTGCTCGATGACCCAGGGAACACTCTTGGTAATCCCGGTGGCAAGCTCATTCGGCCAGCCGGGGTGATGAATGCGTCTTTTGGAAAACCAATCCTTGAATTCTCCCGTTTCATCCGGGGCCAGGTTCCACCCCTTGTAGGATTTAAGAATTCCCTCACCGTGCCGGTCGCTATGAACCTTCCACGATTGGGTTAATCCGTCGAAAAACGGTGACCCGCTCACAGTCCAACCGGCCGGAAGGCCGACTGGAAGAGGTTCTTGAGGCACCTTGGATAGGATAACAGCCATGTGATCAGCCCCAATCAAAAGGAGGGAGGGCGATACAAATCAAAAAGCAAATACACAATAATCCATCTGAAGCCTACCACAAACCGGGGTAAACATCAAGATTTTATTGGAGGATTGCAGTGAGGAAAGGCAACAATTTTTCGATATAAATTGATATAACAATTGTTGCAAGTTGTTTTTTCGAGGTAAAAATGGCGAAAAAGGTAGTAACTCCCTGAGATTGGGGCGACCGGTTCAAACCCGGTTTGGGCCATAGATTTTGTCCAAAAAGGGAATTCCAATACCCCTTATTCGCAGCAATTTTTCCATTGGCCGCTCGGTTGAAACCCATCCAAAGTGGATTTATTTCTTTGGGTTTCTCCTGATCCTCAAGGTTACCCAACCCTTGTGGTCGATTATTCCATGAGGCCAAAGGATCCCTTGGGATGAACTCCATTGAAGAGGTCCATTGTCCCACCAAAGGAATATAGGGGCATAGGCAGCTTGGGTTTGCCCAAAAAAATCGTTATTGACTTTCGAATTTCAATCCTGGCACAGATACCCTCTAAAGCCCATTCCCGGATCTGGCAGGCTGTTTTTGAATGGGAAAGGCTTGCTGGATTTATTTACCCAATACCCTAGCCTTTCTGTGGTGCTATTTCCTATCCCTAGCCCTCGTTCAGGAGCCTTTATCATGGCTTTTCCAATTCTCTTTGTTGCACTAATGGGGCTGACCATGAATCAGGTTTCTTCCGAACCATTTGGCAAAATTGGCGATACCGTGATCAATCGCCATACCCTGAAAAACAAAAATGGAGTCGTTGTCAAAATAATGGATTATGGTGCCATTGTAACCGATTGGATTGTGCCCGATTCCAAGGGAAACAAAATCGACATCGCCCTTGGTTTTGACACATTAGAAGGCTACCTCAAGGGCCACCCCTATTTTGGTTCCAATGCGGGGAGGGTTGGTAATCGGATCGCCAAGGCAACCTTCAAGTTGGAAGGCAAAATCTATCAGCTGGCAAAAAATAATGGCCCCAACGCACTTCACGGTGGGCTTAAGGGATTTGACAAAGTTATTTGGAAATCCACCCCGGTTGAAGGGAAAACCGCCATTCAATTTCAGTACAAAAGTCCCGACGGCGAGGAGGGTTATCCGGGCAACCTGGATGTTTCCATTACCTATACCCTGGAAGAGGACAACGGCCTGAAACTGGACTTTCGGGCCACCACCGACAAGGCAACCCCAATCAATTTGGCCCACCACAGTTATTTCAACCTGAATGGCCACAATAGCGGCGACATTCTGGGCCACACCATGCGATTGGCGGCAGACAATTACACTCCGGTGGATGATACTCTCATTCCCCTTGGAAAAATCGAACCGGTTAAAGGGACGCCACTTGATTTCACGACGCCCCAAAAAATTGGGGCAAGGTTTGCCGAACTCAAAGCCGATCCCATCGGCTACGATCATAATTATGTCGTGAATCGACCCGTTGGTGACAAGACCCTTAAGGTTGCTGCCCTTGTCCGGGCGGATAGTGGCTTACAACTGCGCGTCCTTTCGACCGAACCTGGTGTTCAGTTTTATACGGGCAATTTTTTGGACGGAACAAACATTGGCAAAGGCGGGGCAGTATACAAGAAACATGGTGGATTCTGCCTTGAACCCCAACACTTTCCAGACTCCATCAACCAACCCAATTTTCCAAGTGTTGTCCTTTCTCCGGGCGAAACCTACAGCCAAACCACCATTTTTCGGGTAACAACCATCCCAATGCGCTAACCCTGCACCCCTAAAAACAAAACATTGGATCGGCCTTTCCCCCTTTTTTTTGAGGAAAAGGCCGGTCCAATGGTGAAGGAATTTTGCCGACTCTGGTTTTAAGTTCCTGGTCGAAAAAGGAGGCTTTCCTCCTAAAATGATTTTTCAAGAAAATTTGTCTCATCGGTATACGATTCCGAAACAAATAAGTTTGAACAAAATCAGCCAGAATACTTTGGGTGACTTGCGGTTTTTCTAACCCGGCCCCGCAAAAACAGAATGGAAAACCATGTCCAAGGAAGAAACTGCTCCCCGCGAAAAAATATTGGCCCTTGTGGATGAATCGAACCTTTTGGCGGCGGCAAGGTCTTGCAACCGTAGTCTCGACTGGCTTTCTGTAAAGGATTTTCTCCTGGATGAGAGCAATGGTGGCGAGGGGGAGGTTGTGGTTTATGTTGGCCTTCCGCCTGTGTTTGTCGCTGAATTTCAGGACCAAAGGGCACGAAAGCTTCGGTTTGTTCATTGGCTCAAAACCCACGGGTTCCTGGTGGTAACCAAAGACGGGGCTCCCACCGGCGATGGCCACTACAAGGCAGATGTTGACCTTTTAATGGTTGTGGAAGCCATGGAATTGGTTCAAAGGTTTCGACCGGAAAGTTTAGTTCTGGTCACCAACGATCCTGACTTTGCCCACCTGATCGGTTACCTTCGCCGGGGGGGCATTCGGGTAGAGGTTGCTGCGATAGATTCGGCCGTAGGGGGTGATCTCCGTGGGTCGGCCAGCAATATCCTTGACCTAAAACCATTGCTCACCCGTTTTGAAAGTTTGCGTCCAACGAACGATGGCCCAAGCCAGGTGGCCGAGGCCAAGCCCTCTGCCCCCAGGTTCACAGATCCTGAGGCCCTTGCAAGGGAAAGTGAGGAGTTGCCTCAGGCCCTATCGTAATGGTTTTTGTTTTTATTCCCCTGAATGCCTTTGGGTTTTTGGGATTTTTTTATGAAGGAGGTATAGCTAATGGCTGCTGCCAATGTTTTGAATCTGACGGAAGCCAATTGGGCGACTGAGGTGGATGCCTGTACTATTCCGGTGTTGGTGGATTTTTGGGCTCCCTGGTGTGGGCCATGTCGAAGGCTAGCACCAACCATTGACGCCCTTGCGACCAAATACGAGGGCCGGGTAAAGGTGGCCAAACTCAATACGGATGAGGCCCAAGGATTATCCGGGAGCTTCAACATTTCAGGTATCCCCTGTGTACTCCTTTTCAAAAATGGGGTGGAATCCGGTAGACTTGTTGGGATGCTTAGCGAGGGGGAATACAGCAAGGCCTTGGACCGCCTCCTTTAACCAAAGCCTCGCAATGGTAAAATGCCAGACCCTCGGTAAGCAAAGCCCCGAGGGTCCGGTTTAAACTCCAAGGTGGCCCAATCCAATGGAGCCATCATTCTCATTAAGCCTTAATCAGCCAGCCAACCTTATCCTGTACCATGGAGTGTTGGGGGCAAGTCCATGTTTTTGCGCAATCTCTTGTTTTTGTCCATGGTTACCATCGGTACCCTTACGCTTGGTTTTAACCTGATACCGCCCCGGCATGGATTGCCGCCAACCCCAAGTAATCCGGAATCGTACCAGGTGGATCAATTTCAGGGTACTGTGAAGCAGGTGGATGCCTCCTTTCAGAAATCCTGGTCAGCTGATAACATTCAAGCGGCCCTCCCTGCGGATGAATTGGCCCTAGCCAGAAGGCTATCGCTTGGTTTGATGGGAACAATTCCCTCCCTCGAAGAGATCCGGCAATTGGAATCCCAACCTGCCGGGGAAAGGGTGAATTGGTGGATCGACCATATTCTTCAGGATCGACGGTATTCCGACTACCTGGCCGAAAGAATGGCACGGGCGTTTGTGGGAACGGAGGACGGGCCCTTTATTTTTTTCAGACGGCGCAAGTTTGTGGCATGGCTCTCGGAACAGATCACCAAAGGTGTCCCCTATGACCAAATGGTGCGGGAGGTCATCGCCACGGAGGGCCTTTGGACTGAAAAACCTGCCACCAATTTTATCACGGTGACCGTGCAAAACGACAAACAGAATCAACCGGATCCCGTCCGCCTTGCCGGGCGGGTGACCCGTGCTTTTTTGGGTGTCAGGCTGGATTGTGCCCAATGTCATGATCACCCTTTTGCGCCATGGAAGCAGTCGGATTTTGAGGGGTTTTCCGCCTTTTTTGGTCAAACCCATATTGGATTTCAAGGGGTGTATGATGGACCGGGTGAATATGTTGTTGAAGATCGAAAAAAAGAGGTCAAACGAACCGTAGCACCCATGGTAGCCTTCTCCAGGGATTTGTTACCCAAGGATGGGACCCTTCGGGAGCAAATGGCCTCCTGGGTGACCCACAAGGACAATCCCTATTTTGCCCGGGCCGCAGTCAATCGGGTCTGGGCACTTCTATGCGGCCAACCCTTGGTAACCCCGGTCGATAACCTTGAAACCGAAGCCCCTATTGCTCCCGCCCTGAAGATTTTGGCCGACGATTTTTCCAGTCATAACTTTGATTTGTCACGGTTGGTGCGCATCATTGCCAGCACCGAAACTTACCAGAAACAGAGCCTTTCCCTGCTTGATTCCTCTGGCCTTGCAGAAAAAGCGTGGGCCCAATTTCCATTGACCCGCCTAAGGCCCGAACAGGTCGCTGGCAGCATCCTCCAGGCATCGTCGGTCGCAACGGTAAACGCCGATTCCCACCTTGTTACCCGGCTTATCCGATTGGGAGCTCAAAATGATTTTATCAAACGCTATGGCGATAGCGGCGAGGATGAGTTCGACAGTCGTGGGGGCACCATTCCCCAACGGTTGGTGATGATGAACGGGAAATTGGTCACCGAAAGGACTGGGGGGGGAGCATTCACCGCAACCACCCGAATCCAATGGTTGGCCTCCGAGGATCCCAAGGCGGTGGAATTGGTGTTTCTTGCGGTATTAACACGCCGTCCCACCCCGGAGGAATCCGCCTTTTTTGAGGAAAAATTGCAAAACCCTGAACTGTCCCGAGGCCAGGAGATACAGGATCTTTTTTGGACCCTTGTGAACACTACGGAGTTCTCATGGAACCACTAGGACGGCGGCATTTTTTCAGAACATCGGCTTCCCTTGCAGGAGCAAGCTGGTTGACCCCAGTGGGCCAATGGCTTGCCTGTGCCGCCGAGGGGATTGCACCGGGCGCCCTTCCTCCAAAAACATCGTTTGGGGGCACAGCCAGTTCGGTAATTGTGTTATGGATGCAGGGTGGCCCTAGCCAACTGGAGACTTTTGATCCTCATGAAGGATCCAGGATTGCCGGGGGAACGACCAAAATTCAAACGGCAGTTAAAGGCCTCTACCTTGCCTCCGGGTTGGAGCAATTGGCTGAGGAAATGGGTTCGGTATCCCTAATCCGTTCCATGATGAGCAAGGAGGGGGACCATGAACGGGGGACCTACAATATCAAAACCGGTTTTCGGCCCGATCCCACCGTATTTCATCCCTCTTTGGGTGCAGTGGTTTGCCATGAATTGCCCAATGGCGGGACAGAAATACCCCGGCATGTGAGTATATTATCCTCGCAATGGCCTGCCAGGGGAGGATATTTAGGCGACAAATGGGATGCATTTTTGATGGATGATCCGGCAGGACCTGTCCCGGATACCAAATCCTATTTAACAAAAGAACGGGAAAAAAAACGAATGGAAGGCCTCCAATTCGTGGAACAGTCCTTTGCAAAAGGTCGAGCCAAAAGGGTTGAGGAAACACTTCACCGGGAAACCATTCGGGGGGCCCTCAAATTGATGACCTCCGAGCAACTCAAAGCGTTTGATGTTTCCCTTGAACCCCAATCCATCCGCGATTCCTATGGCGATTCCGCCTTTGGGAGAGGTTGTCTGGCGGCACGAAGGCTTGTTGAGGCAGGGGTTCGGTGTGTTGAAGTAAACCTTGGGGGTTGGGACACTCACGCCAACAACCATCAGTTTTGTGCCGCAAATAATAAAATCCTGGATCCTGCTTTCAGTGCCCTTTTGCGCGACCTCCGCCAACGCAATATGCTCGGAAGTACTTTGGTGATCTGTATGGGGGAGTTTGGCCGCACACCCTCTATCAATCCCACCGGGGGACGCGACCATTGGCCTGGTGGATTCAGTATCGCCCTGGCAGGCGGTGGCATTCAAGGGGGCAGGGTCATCGGCGAAACCGACCCTGAGGGCAAGGAGGAACCAAAAAAACAGGTAAAAGTAGCCGACTTCCATTCCACTGTTTTCGAAGCTTTGGGTATTGACCACAAAAAAGTCAACCAAACCCCGATTGGTAGAACCGTTAAATTTAGCGAGGGAGATCCCGTGCGGGCATTACTCGATGCCTAGCCAAAGGAGTCCTATTTTTCCGAAACCAGGCGACGAATCAGGGATTCAACGGCATTGGCATCTTCCTCCTCGGGGGGAAACTTTTTCGAAACCTTGTTGGTGCGGTTGAAAACAAACTGCGCCGGGTAGCCGTTGACCCCGAATTTTTTCATCCAGAGTTCATCAGGTTCATCCAGCCAAATATGGATCATGTCCGAGGGGTCGAGCCTTGCCAGGAACGATTCTGCCTTTTTCTTGGCCTTTACCAGTCCTTCCTCGTTGTCGATGGGCGTGAGCAGGTGGACGCTAATGGCAATGAATCCTTGTTTGCCGAGTTCCTTTTGCAACTGAACCAGGTGCGGGAACCCTTTTTTGCAAGGCAGTCAGTCGTGTCGCCACAAGTCCACCAAAACAACTTTTCCGGTTTGGGCCCGGACGAGCTTGGCCAGTTTGCCATATTTAAGATCTCTTAACAGGCTTGCCTGGGAAGTGGGTGGCAACTGTGGGGACTGGTTCCCCATTAAAGAAGGAATCATCAAACCCGTCGTGGCAAATGCAGGCAGGGTGGCTAAAAAGCGTCGACGGATCATGGCATCTTTCTCCCATTTACTTCTCCTGCTTATGCTAATCGGCTATCCCTTGCAAGGACAGGGGAAACACAACCCTTGGGTATTCATAAACTGATCCAATGGGATCTGATTGCTTCCTTTTCAGGCCACCATGTGCCAACCGATGGATGGTTTCCTTTGAATTTCAAATTCCTGGTTTGGGGAAACCATGTTTTCCCTAAGGGCGGTGCCAAAGGGAAAAACGATTGCTTATTCTTGTGCGAACCCAAAAATCGCAATGTCCAATCTCCGATTGAAATGGGCCGGACCCCATGATCCAAAGTCCCTGGGAAGGATGGATGGGCGGATTATTTCGTTCCTTGGGTAGGCCACCCTTCCGCAGCTATTTTTTTGGCCAGGGGCTTTCCCTTCTTGGAACCTGGATGCAGTATGCCGCCCTGGGATGGTTGGCTTTTTCCTTCATGGAACAATCGAAATGGCCCGCTTGGGTTCAGGCCGCCCAACTGTTGCCTTCCGTTGTGCTTGGACCGCTTGCCGGAAGGTTGATTGACCGGGTCTCCAAACGGTCGCTAATCCTTGTTACCCAATTGGGGTTGGCCATTTTGGCCCTTCTGCTTGCCTTAGCTGCCCATTGGCAATGGCTTGATCCGTTTACTTTGGTGCTTTGGGCCTCGGTGAGCGGCTTGGTTATGGCAATTGACCTGCCTGCCAGGTTATCGTATTTGGCCGATTTGGTGGGCAGAGAGCATCTTTCCAACGCCGTGGCACTTAATTCGTTCGCCTTTAACCTTGCCCGGGCGGTTGGGCCCAGCCTTGCGGCCGCGATGTTCTGGATCCTTTCCGTGAAAGCTTGTTTTGTTTTAAACGCCATGAGCTACCTGGGCTTGATGTTTGCCCTTTGGGGAAATGGCGTCCCTGGGAACCCCCCTATTCCCGAAGAAAGTAGCAAAGAAAGGCAACCCCGGATTCCCGGAAAACTCATTGGGGTTATAGTCCTTGCAGGATTCGTGGCCGGTTTCGGTTGGCCCATTGTGGCCTTATCGCCCGGTTATGCCGCCCAAATCCTTTTTCTTGGACCGGCCGCCTATTCGATGGTTGTGGGGGGAATCGGTTTGGGAGGATTGATGGCATGCATCCTGGTGGCCGCAGAGAAATCAGCCAAGGGCCGGGAATTCCGGATTGGGGCCTCCATGGTTTGTGCTGCCCTGGGCCTTTTGATTATGGGGTTTTTCCATCAGTTAGTTTGGGCGTTATTGGGTGCCTGCCTGGTAGGCCTGGGAATGGTTGGGTTTATGGCAACAACCCAAACCGTCATTCAAATCGGAGCTCCCCCGAGCCTTCGTGGTCGCATTTTGGGAATATGGACCGCTACCCTAAGTGGTGCTTTACCTCTTGGAAATTTTGTTGCCGGTCCCCTTGCGGACCATTGGGGAGTGGACTGGGTCCTAAAGGTCATGGGCACGGGAATTATTTGCGCCTGGGCTACCTGGCTGATTTTGGGATATTACCGTTCAAAGCGAACAGGAGTTTCATTGGATTCCTGATACCCAATGGGAGGGCAACCGGATAGGGGTTTCACTTGGCAAAAAAAATTCCTATCCTGATAGGATATATGAACAACCCGTTTGGGCTGTTGCCTTTGGGGAGCCTGTCTTACCTATGATGCGTGTGGACCTTTCTGGCAAAGTGGCCCTGGTGACCGGGGTAGGTGACAATGTGGGATTCGCTTGGCACATTGCCAAAGCCCTTCAGGCAGCCGGGGCGCGCCTTGTGTTCGCCTGTCATCCCCGACTTGTTGGCATTGTCGAAAGCATTATGGAACGGGATGCCGACATGGACAGTCGGATTTTGCCCTTTGGAGCGGGCAACCTCCATGTGGACAAAATATTCGCCTGCGATGTCAGCTATGACACGCTTGCCGATGTCGATGCAAAAACCCGTGAAGACAAGCGCTATAGCAAGCATGGGGATTTTAGCATCGAAGGACTTGTCAACAATCTCAAATCCGCCGGTTACAATGGGATCGATATCCTCATCCATTCGGTTGCATTTAGCCCCGAAATCAAAAACAAGCTGGCCGATACTACCCGTTCGGCCTATCGCGTTTCGCTGGATGTTTCCTCGTATTCGATGATTGGCCTTCTAAAAGCCCTTGATCCCATGATGGCAAACCTGCCAGGAGGAGCCTCGGCGGTTGGATTGACTTATTTGGGTGGCGAAAGGGTTGTTCCCCACTATGGCGGGGCCATGTCCACCGCCAAAGCGGCCCTCCAAATGGATGCCAAGGTGTTGGCAAGCAACCTTGGCCCCAAGGGAATTCGTGTTAACCTGGTTTCCGCCGGCCCCTATGCCAGCCGCGCCGCACGGGCCATAGGCGACATCGACGAAATGATTAAGCACGCTGCCGATCGCTCGCCCCTTCAGCGTGGAATTGAAGCCGATGAGGTGGGCTATGCCACTGCTTTCCTTTGCAGTCCGTTGGCTTCCGCCATCACCGGTCAAATTCTTTATGTCGATTGTGGGTACAATGTGATTGGTGTTTAACCGTGGGAAGGTTGGGATCAAAAAAAATCAAATTTTTCCACGCCCTTACCTGTTGAAAAGGGAATTCGGGTCAGGGGAGCTGATAAAGATTGCGGTCCGTTTTTGATTTAACTTTGGCATTGGCCCCCTTGGTTTCACCAGAAATATCCCGGATTCCCAAACTCCCTTCGACAATTTGGGATGAGATTTGATCTTTTTTTTGTAGAATCACCGAAGAAAAACAATTCCCACCAAAAAAGTGGCTGCCATGCGCCAAATTGGAATTCTGCTGGTTTGGGTGATTTTATCCGCAAGCCAAACCAGTGCCCAAACCACTCAGGAACCGCCACTGCTTCCTGACTTTCCAGGGGTACCCGGCGGAACAACCAGCCCGCCTGGCCTTCCACCTCCGGGAAACAACCCAACGAACCCTCCTTCCGGGTTGCCCGGGGGTGTGCCCGGATTTCCCGGTGGCCTGCCTGGTTCCACCACGGAACCACCCATGAGTATCCCCGGGTTGCCAAACCTTCCACCAGGCGGATTGAATCCCGTTGAACCCTCAAAAATGGAACCAGGGTCCGTCCGGGGGCCAAAAAGCGATTTGGGTACGGGTGGTCCGGCCCCTAGTTTTTTTCCGGTAGACCCCCCCTTTCCCCAGGTCCTTTTGCGAACCCGGGTTGCTGGGATTGCCAGCCCTAATGAGGAGGTTACCTACCGGTTACAACTCAACAATCCTACCGCCGCCCCGGCACACCAAGTCCGTGTTCGCCAATCGCTACCCTTGCAAGGGAAATTCCTCAAAAGTACCCCAACGCCCACCAGCCAGGAAGGCGAATTGATTTGGCAAATCGGAACGATTGAAGCGGGGGCCCAACGGGAAATTGTGGTTGTTTACCTTGCCACCGGCAATGGAGACCTGGAAACAACCTCACGGGTGTCGTTTGAGTATGGTCAATCGGTCAAAACGCGAATTGAATCCGCACTTCAATTGCGATCCAGCGGTCCACCTTCCGTTTTGGTAGGGGAAACTTTTACACTTGTTTCAGAAGTGACCCACACCGGAAACGCACCGCTGGAAGATGTTACCCTGACCCAAACCCTGCCCCAGGGAGCGGAATTTCTGAGCAGCAAGCCATCCACGACTGGGGAAAGTCCTTTGATTTGGAAACTGGGAAAACTCCAATCGGGCGAAATGAAACGGATTGAGATCCAACTTGTCTCTAAAAAAGCGGGGCCTATGGAATCCATTGCAACCGCAACTAGTGGTACCCAAAAACGGGAAGCCCAACTGAAAATGGTTGCAGGGCAGGTAAGTTTGGACCTTTCCAAGGGGGGGCCAGACCGGAGGGCAGTGGGTCGCCCGGCAACCTATTTCATAACAGTTGCCAACAATGGCTCGAGTCCGGCCTCCAATGTAAAAATTACCCATAAACTGGATCCAAATATTGAACTCCTTTCGGCAAGCGCAGGCGGAAGCAATTTCGGTGGAGAGGCCAGGTGGTTGATCCCCCAATTAGGGCCTGGGCAAAAACAAACCGTAACCATGGTGCTTCGTGCCTTGCGGGCTGGGGAATTGAAAAGCCGAACCGAAGTTGTGGCAGATCGTATCACGGAAGGCCTCCAGGCGGAAAAAATCACCCGCTTTGAGCCTCCCAAAGGCCTCATGGTGGAATTGGATAAGGTCTCTGATCCCGTTTTGGTTGGGGAACAAACGGCTTATACCGTTAGGCTTTTGAATTTCGCCAATCAGGCATATGGTGGAGTGGTGGTTGCTATTACCTTGCCCGAGGAGGTTCAGGTGGTGGATGCACGGGGACAAACCGCCGCCGACCGCAAAGGCAACCGGGTGGTGTTTGCCCCCATAGCCAGCGTGGCAACAAACCTTCAACCCACTTTTACCGTATATGGCAAGGCATTAAAACCTGCCGATGCCAGAATTCGGGTTGAGGTATCCGCAACCGAATTGACAACCCCGATCCTCTTTGAAGAGGGAATCAGGATACAGGGAACTGACCCAACACCCATTGCCGGTCAAAGGACACCCTTGGGAATGACACCCTAACGGGGTTTCCATCCTGTTGGTTCCCAAATTCCGGCTCGGAAAATAGAAAAACTTTCTCCCTCGGCAGGATTTTCCACACCTTTTTATGTCAAAGGAGCCCCATTGCTCGCCTTTGATTTTCTTGAACAATCGGGGATTGATACCTTGACGGCGATCTATGCCGTCGCCGGGGAGGAATCCTTTCTCAAACGGGAATGCCTGAAAAAACTCAAAACCCATATCCTTGGCGATCAGGATCCGGCTTTGGCCTTTTCCGTTTTTGGCAAAGCGGACACTCCTTTTGCCGATGTCCGGGATGAATTGGACACCCCTCCCTTTTCTGGCGGAAAACGGCTGGTATTTTTGGAGGATGCGGATGATTTCATTAGTCTTCACCGGGCCATGGTGGAGGGACTTTTTGCAAAACCACCAACCGCTGGGGTTTTGATAATTTCTGCCAAGACAATTGCCGCCAACACCAATTTGGCCAAGTTATTGAAAAAGAAGGATGCTCTCATCGACTGCAAGGCACCCAAGCCGGATATTGTACCCGGTTGGTGTGTGCGTTGGATGAAAAGCCAATATGGCAGGGTCCTGCCTATGGATTCGGCAAGTTACCTTTCGGAGTCAGTGGGTGCAGAATTGGGCCTTTTGAATCAGGAAATGTCCAAATTGTCCGCAAGTATTCCCGAAAATATTCCGCTAACGGTCGAAATCATTCGTCCGTTGATCAATCGCTCCAGAGTCGATCAGATTTGGGGCATTTTCCGCTTTATGTCCAATGGACAGGTTCCCAAGGCAATGGGCCTTTTGCATGAAGTCCTCGATCAGGAAAACGAGCCCTACAAGTGCCTTGGTGCCTTTTCCTATCAATTCCGCAAATTGGCAAAATTGGCACGCCTTTTGACCGGAGGCATCCCCCAGGATCAGGCCATGCAGGCGGCAGGCATCATGCCTTTTGTCCGTAATGAAGCTATGGGTCAGCTCAAATCCATGGGTGCACAAAGGCTTCGCAAAATTTTGACCTGTTTCATTGAGGCAGACCGAAACTTCAAAGGGGGTTCATGCCTTTCTGAACGAACCCAACTGGAGCGGCTGATTTTGAAACTTGCCTCGCCCACATCACAGGTTCAGGCACCGGGTAGCAGACGATGAATCCAAAACCGCTTATCGCTTTCACCCCAGGCGATCCGGCTGGGATCGGCCCGGAAATCATTGTTGCGGGGTGGGCCAAGCTTTGTGAGATTTGCGTCCCCGTGGTGGTAGGTAGCACCCAATCCATCCTCCGGGCCATGCCATTTTCCACCAACAGGATCATAACCCAATCCATTGCTTGTCCCCAAATGGCGAAAGGTTTGGCTAACCAAATCGACATCGTCGAAGCGACAAAAACCGATTTAAGCACCCTTGATTGGGGCAAAATAGATGCAAGGGGAGGTATCTGCGCAAGGGATAGCCTCCATTTTGCCATTGACCTGGCTCTTGAAGGGGCTGTTGACGCCATTGTCACCGGGCCACTCCACAAGGAAAGCCTTCGCCTTGCCGGAGAAACGCATCCAGGCCACACCGAGATCTTGGCAGAACGCTGTGGGGTTAAAAACCATGCCATGGTCCTTGCGACAAACGAGGTTGCTGTCCTTCATGCAACACTTCATATGCCCATGCGGGGTATTTTTTCCCGTTTGACCCCAGAACTCATTGCCGATCAGGCGGCCCTCTTGAGCCGCCTTTTGGAACGACTTGGCAAGGGTAAACCACGCTTGGCGCTCCCTGGGTTAAATCCCCATGCTGGAGACGGTGGCCTGTTCGGGGATGAGGAAGAAAGGATTTTGACCCCCGGTGTGCAATTGGCCAGGTCCAATGGTCTCGATCTTATAGGCCCCATTTCCCCGGATAATGTGTTTATTCGGGCCTTTGATGGCGAGTTTGATGGCATTGTTGCCCTTTACCACGATCAGGGGCACATTCCATTGAAACTTGTGGGGCGCCGCCGGTGTGTAAACATTACCGCCGGGCTTCCCATTGTGCGAACAAGCGTGGCCCACGGCACGGCGTTTGACATTGCTGGAAAAGGCATTGCCCACCCGGACAGCCTCATTGAGGCCACCCGCTGGGCCGTAAGGCTATTGGGGTAGGGATTTTTTTGACGACATCCTGAATTTTATACATCCCTGCGGGAAAAATACGCCATCCCGAAAAGACTGGTAATGGTGCAAACAACCAGGCTGAACAGGGTGATTTCCCCTAAAGCCACCAGGCTGTAATGCCCCTTGATAACATAGGGCAGACGGTTCCAAACCAAATGAAGTTGGGGAACCAATCCCGGTACAAGGCTGAGGATGGCCCCGCCGCCGTAAAGGGCAAACCAAAGAACCATGATGCCTACCAAGGTATTGTTAAGGATGGAACTTAGCATTACCCCAATGGAAACAAGGGCCGCCAAAAGCATTCCAACTTCCCAGGTAGCCAACATACATCCCTTCAAGTCAAGATCTTCCTTCAGGAAAAACTGGCCCAAAATCGTGGCGATTAAACTCACCAGAAAGAAACCGCAAAGGACTGCCCCCAAGCGGGAATGGAATTTGCCAAGGTAGTATTGGCGACGACTTATCCCCCGGGAAAGGATACTGTCCGCAAGGGTTCCCCTCTCCGAAGAAATTGCCCCGGCCGCAAGTATGACCACTAACCCTACCGATCCCATCAAAACCCATCGGACAAGATCCGTCAGGAAAGTGGATGCCTCCTGAACAAGCCCGGCCTCCCGGTGGGCGCCCAGGCGATATACAAGCCAACACCCGGTTGCCAACAGGCAAACACCAACCCATGCCCGCCATACCCAACCACAAAGAACTTGACCAAAATCAGCTTGAAGGACAGCCCAATAGGGAAGCCACCGGTTAATCACAACATTTACAGCGGGGGATTCAGCCATGGTGTCTATCCTCAGTGGTGCCAACCAGCTCCTGGGGTTTCCTTTCTCCAAGAGTCCCAAAACCTCCGGGAATCAGGCCGCCATTTTTGGCGGTTGCTTGTATATGCGGGCGAATCCGGCGGTTTCGTCTTTTTCAACCAGGTCCAAAAAAGCCTGTTCGGTTTGTTGGCCCACGCTTCTGATCCCAACCAGCGTAACCTTGCATTCGTTCAGGGCCATCATGACGGTGGCAATACCATTTGCAGAATTGAGTTCATCGTTGAAATAAAGGGTAAGCTTTCTGTGTTGTAGTTCCACGGACCGGACCTCCCCGGTTCCCCGAAGCATGGAAAGCAGCTTTGTGATCGAGCGTTGGTCCCCCTCAAGGTCAACCTCATAATGGTTGCGGCGCATCCGGCCTTTGAGGTCCTGAAGCGATCCGCAATAAATCATTTGGCCCCGACTTAGAACCGCAGCATGATTGCAAACCTCGTCGATGTCGCCAAGGTTATGGCTGGAAACGATAATGGTTTTGGCCTGGCCCAAACCCTTCATCAAATCGAGCATACTGCGTCTTGCCTCCGGATCCAGGCCGTGGGTTGGCTCGTCCCAGAAGAGGAGGTCAGGCTCATTGATAAGGCTGGTCGCCACGGCAAGCCGTGCGCTCATCCCATTGGAGAATGTGTCAATGGGATCGCCGGAGGCTCCCAATAAACCAACCGCCCGGATGAGCGAAGCCAACCGCGGTTTTCGTGTGTCCCGAGATAGCCCGAATAGCCTAGCCATGTAATCCAGATAGGTAATCGGGGTCATTCCTTTGGGAAATTGGGGGTTCGTGGGAATGTAGCCTATTTTGCGACGCAGATCGGCGGAGTTCGGAGTCATCACCTCACCAAACACCTTGGCCCAACCTGCGGTGGGTCTGTGAAGGCCGATTACCAACCGCAAAAGCGTCGTTTTTCCGGCACCATTGGCTCCAAGCAAACCCAAAACCGTTCCCGGTTCAAGCTTTAAGGAAACATCATTTAGGGCGATCTGGCTATTCTGGTAAATCTTGGTTAGCTGATTTGTTTCCAGAACCAGTTCGGCCTTCTTTTCGGCCACCTTGGCCTCCATGACGGGGGTGGGAATCCGGAAATGGGGGCTGGAATACACTCCAACCCAAATTCTCAATCCGTTGGGCTCCTTGGGATTCCACCCAATGCCTTCTCACCGTATACTTTCGGCTTAACTTGGCCTTTTCCCTAACCGAGGTGGCCCATGCAGCGTATTGCGGTGCTAAATCAGAAGGGTGGCGTTGGAAAAACCACTACTTCCGTTAATCTCGCAGATGGATTATCCCGATTAGGCCAAAAAATTTGCCTAATCGACCTCGACCCCCAAGCCCACACCACCACCCATTTGGGTGTTGCCAACCAAGTCAACCTGCCTACGCTCTACCATTCCCTGGTGAATGGTCATCCTTTACCCTCCCTCTTGCAAAAACGGGCGGAAAACCTTTATTTAATCCCATCGGACATCCATTTGGCGGCTGCCGAGGTGGAACTTGCCGGGGTGGTTGCCCGCGAACTCATTTTGCGCGATCAATTGGAGACCCTCCGGACCCCCCAAGGGGATCTTTTTGATTTCATAATCATGGATTGCGGCCCTAGTTTGGGTATCCTCACCCTAAACGCTTTGGCCTCCACAAGGGATGTAATCATACCCCTTCAGCCTCATTTCCTGGCCCTCCACGGCATGGGTAAACTTTTGGAGACAACAGGCATCGTTGCCAAAAAGCTGAATCCAAGCCTTAGGGTTCTTGGCATCCTCCTTTCCATGTTCGAAGCCAACACGAAACTGGCCCAGGAGGTTACCGGGGAGTTGGAGTCCTATTTGGCCAAAGCGAAAGGTACCAGGCTCCCTTGGGCAGATGCCAAGCTCTTTCAATCCAAAATTCGCCGGAATATCAAACTCGCCGAAGCCCCAGGATTTGGGCAATCCATTTTTGATTATGAACCCAAAAGCAATGGTGCCGAGGATTTTGATTTGCTGGCAAGGGAAGTCCTTGGGATCACGCAAAGCCGGGAGGCAAATTGCAATCTGGTGGATCAATTCCATTCCCAGCATGACTTGGCCCCACCCTCAAGCTTCAGTCATTCCCAGGATTCCTTCCAAGACATGGCCTCCGAGCAAAAAACATGGCCGAATCCCTGATCCAGATTTCCATTGCCGTTCCCCAGGAAATCGTTCCCATTGACAAAGCCTATTTTCGCAAAGTGGCCCAATCGGTGCTTGGGGAGGAGGGTGTAAAAAAAGCCTCAGTCAGTCTTGCCTTTGTCGATGACCCTACCATTCACCGCTTGAACAAGCAGTTTTTGGATCATGATGAACCGACAGATGTGCTTTCTTTTCCCATGGGTGGAGGCAAGTCAGGTTTGGAAGGGGAATTGGTCATCGGGGTAGAGGTTGCTCGGCGAATAGCCAGGGAACATGGCCATTCCGAGAAAGCGGAATTGGCCCTTTATACGATCCATGGAATATTGCATTTGGTGGGTTACGACGACAAATCTTTCACCAAAGCCGTCAAAATGCGCAATGCAGAACGGCACCACCTGAAGGTGCTGGGACTTCCCGATATCGCCCCGCACCTGAAAAAACGAAAGTAATCAAACCGGATTTTATTTTTCCAATACCTTTATAACCGAATCAAGATCCTTTTCATTCATTACCTTATAACCCTTGGAAAAGGTCACCTTGTTTCCTTTTGCGATTACCACCGTGGCAATATCATCCGGATTGATTCCCCATCCTTCGGGATAGGGATTATCGGAAACAAACGCACTCCAGGTCGTTTGGCCCAATTGCAGCGATTTTTGGATGGCCGGAAGCCGCCTTTGCGCAGGTTCCAGCTCCTTTGCCTGCCACACCACCACGATGTCGGTAAATTCCTTTTTCTTGACCAGGTCCTGGTCAAGCGATCGGAGAAACCGTGCCGCCGGACGGTCAAACCTGTCCCTAGGCAAAAAGAGGTAGACGGTCTTTCGGTCCGGGCGCTCCTTGGTAAGGTCTTTTTCCTCGACCGAATCCTCTTTGATGACATGGACCTTCAAAGGCGGCAATTTGGCCCCTTTTGCAATTTGGCCTGGAGGTTGTGTCAAAAGTGCGGACAGCAAAGCGAATGCAAGCATTATCAAACTCCTTTAAATTTATTATTCAACCAGCGGAGAATATTCCGTTGGTCGGCATGGGTGGCCCTTCGGACTTGAATCATGAGGTAGTTTAGGGAAGGTCGCTGGGGGGAGATGTTGGAGGCACCCTCATTGCATACGGAACAAAGGGCTTTAAGGTTGTTCAATTCATCATTTCCTCCAAGGGACTTATCTAGGATATGGCCAATGTGGAGGCGGGTTTTTCGCCGGGAGTCATCGGGATGAGGTTCCCCGGCCACCGCACCACACATTTGACATGTAAAACCATTACGATCCAAAACGAGTGCCCTGGTTTCCTTGGAAATTCCCCGGGAAAATGCGGGTTTGGGCTTGGCACTTTCCAGGAGGTATTGGCCTGGTTTCAGATCCGCACGGTCGTTGTGGGTCAGGATTGGAAAACCTTCCTCATTCCGAAGCTCACGAACCCGACGGGCCCACTCGCTAATATTTCCCGAAGCGACCCTCAATTCATCCGAGTTGATTATTCGGCCAATGTTCCCAAGAAAAAATGCCCGAATCTGGTTTCTGGCACCCATAGTTTAGCCTGTCATTCTTTCGGTTATGATCCTTTCGTCAAGGATTCCCTTGAGTTCCAATCCAAATGCCTTGGCAACAGGTGGAGGGAATGCATTTCCAACCTGTTTATAGGAAAGTGTCTTGGAACCACAAAAATGCCACGAATCCGGAAAACCCTGAATCCTTGCCACCATTCGCACAGTAAGTTTGGGACATCCTTCAAAGTCCGGTTCCGGGGCGTCATTGGCCAAACTGCGGCCATCCACCCCCAAAGCTTTCCAGGCTTCTCGTGCCCGGGATGGACCGAGGTCGGGTCCTCCATGTTTTTTTGACCCCCCCACAATGGTAGGGGCAATGGCAGCGGCATTTGCCCGCCATTGCGATGCCTTTTTCCAACCCTTAAGTTTGATTAGGTCAAAAAGCAATTCTCCAACCGGGATTGGTGGTTCATGGTGCGGGCAGGGCCATGGCAAGGAAGGGGCGATGGACTTTTTGAGGCCGAAGAAAATGACCCTGGGGCGAAGCTGGGATACACCAAAATCAGAGGAGTTTACAAGTCGCCAATCGAAGCGGTATCCGAGTTTTTCAATTTTTTCCTTGTAGGATTGGCGGTAATCTTCAAACCGTGGGGAAAGTATACCTTTCACATTTTCAATCAATATGGCATTTGGTTGCAGTTCGCCAATAATTCTTAGGGCCGTGGGGAAAAGGTCCCTTTCATCATCTTTTCCTAATTGTTTCCCGGCAATTGAAAATGGGGGACAAGGGAGGCCTGCCGCAAAAAGGTCCACACCCTTGAAATCGGTACTCTTGAAGTCTTTCATGTCTGCCTGAAGAACATTCCAACCCGGGCGATTTTTCCTTAGGGTTTCACAGCACGCCTGGTCGATTTCAATTGCCGCAACATGATCAAAACCGGCTTGTTCCAAACCAAGGGCCTGGCCACCCGCTCCCGCACAAAACTCGATCACCGTTGCCATAAGAATACCTAACCCTAATCCGCCCATCTTTTGGAGACATTTTCATAAGAATCAACCCGGCGGTCCCGTAAAAAAGGCCAGTTGCGTCGAGTATCCTCGATCTTTGCCAGATCGCATTCGACGACTTGTACCTCGGTTGCATGGGTCGAAGCGCGGACCAAAACCCGGGCAAAAGGGTCGCTTACAAACGAATTGCCCCAAAACTCCAAACCCGATTTGCCCTCGCCCTGGCCGTTTGCCTCAAAACCGACCCGGTTGACCGAGGCAACAAATACCCCATTCGCCAAGGCATGGGCCCTTTGGGAAAGCTCCCATGCCTCGCGTTGGGCTTCGCCATATGCATCCTTTTCCGGAGGATGCCAACCGATTGCCGTGGGATAAACAAGGATTTGGGCACCGGAAAGGGCCGTGGCCCGTGCTGCCTCCGGGAACCATTGGTCCCAGCAAATCAAAACCCCGATTTTTCCCACGGAGGTAGCAAAGGATTTGAAGCCAAGATCTCCGGGAGTAAAGTAGTATTTTTCATAAAAAAGCGGATCATGGGGAATGTGCATCTTGCGATAAATCCCTGAAAGGGAACCGTCTTTTTCCAACACGACTGCGGTATTGTGATAGATTCCAGGTGCCCGTTTTTCAAAGAGGGAGCCAACCACCACAATTCCCAGTTTTTTGGCCAATCCCGACAGTTTTTGGGTGGTTGGTCCGGGAATGGTTTCTGCCAAATCAAATAGTGCCGGGTCTTCTTTTTGACAAAAATAAGGGGTTAAAAATAGCTCGGGAAGAACGACCAGATTGGCCCCTTTCGCGGCTGCTTCAACCATTCGGGCCTCTGCTTCGGCCCAATTTGCCTTTGAATCCTCCACCATCCTCATCTGGATTAACCCTACCCGAATCATGTTCACCGCCAAATTCTCCCAGGTTCTTGAGATAGGGTCTGTTGGTAAAGGAAGCCTCAATCCCCAAATGAAACTTCACCCCCACCATTTTATGATACAAGCAAATTCCCTACCCCAAACCCTCGGTTCGTCCACCAATTCCAGGGGATGGATTCAAGTCCGTTGTACCCTTGCCAAAATCGGAAATGGGGAGACTCATTATTCGTTGGGCAAGGCAGGTTTTTGCGGTTAGCCTTGTAAGGTAAGTTAACCTGATAAAGGAGATTTTTTATGACAGAGCCTAGGGTGATTCGCGTTGGGCACAGTCCTGATCCTGATGATGCTTTCATGTTCCATGCCCTGGCCAACGAAAAAATGATCACACCAGGGCTACGCTATGTCCACCAGTTGGAGGATATCGAGACGCTCAACCGTCGAGCCCTCCAGGGTGAACTGGAGGTCAGTGCGGTAAGCATCCATGCCTATGCCCACCTCCTCGATAAATATGCCCTTTTATCAAGCGGTTCGAGTATGGGGGATGGCTATGGACCCCTCCTGGTGTCGAAAAGGCCCATGACTCTTTCGGACCTTAAAGGTAAAAAAATTGCAGTTCCTGGTACCTTAACCACAGCGTTTTTGACACTTTCCCTTGCCCTGGAAAGGGATTTTACCCATGAAGGGGTTGCGTTTGACCAGATCCCGGACGAAGTGATTTCCGGCCGCCAGGAAGTGGGACTTTTAATCCATGAAGGGCAGCTCACTTATAAAGAAATGGGGCTTCATGCCGTTTGCGATTTGGGGGTTTGGTGGAAAGAAAAGACAGGGTTTCCTCTCCCCCTGGGTGGAAATGTGGTTCGGAAGGATCTTGGACCAACCCTTATGCGCCAAATCAGCACCGACATTAAAAAAAGCATTCGCTATGGCCTGGACCATCGTGACGAGGCTCTTGTCCATGCCCTCAAATACGGACGGGGCATGGATCCAAAACTTGCAGACCAATTTGTCGGTATGTATGTCAACGATTGGACGCTTGATTATGGGGATCGGGGTAGGGCGGCCATTCGTTGCCTTTTGGAAGAAGGGCACAAGATCGGCCTCTTGCCCGCACCGGTTCAAGCCGAGTTTGTAGAATAATGGGTACAAACCCATTGGGTCATCCTCTGGCCGAAATTGGTTTGGCGGGAGGTCCATTTCCTCATGGCTGTCCTTTTTCGTTTGCATTGCATTTGTCTTCTCATCGTTTCCTTCCATGCTCCCGCCCTATTGGCTCAAAACTTTACCCCCGAAAAAAGCCAGGCCAGGGCCGTTCCCCCTCCGGGGTTGCGGGCGGTTTTGGTTGGGTCGGAACCTCAGGTTCGTCAGCCTCTGTCGATGAGTTTCGACCATAAAGGGAGGTTGTGGGTGCTGCAATACCTGCAATACCCAAACCCGGCGGGATTGAAACCGGTAAGTCGGGACCAATTCCTCCGAACGATTTGGGACAAAAAACCGGAAGCTCCGCCCAAAGGTCCAAAGGGAGCCGACAAAATCACCATCCTTGAGGATCCGGGTCCGGATGGCCGGTTTCGCCAATCCAGGGATGTTGTTGGTGGTCTCAATCTGGCCACAGGTTTTGCCATTGGCCGAGGTGGTATTTATGTTCTCCAAGCCCCTTATTTACTTTTTTATCCGGACAAAAATGGTGATGATGTTGTGGATGGAGATCCCGAAGTCCTTGTGGACGGATTTGGGATGGAGGATTCCCACGCGCATGGAAACTCACTCATTTGGGGCCCCGATGGTTGGTTGTATGGTGCCCAGGGAAGTACGGTAACGGCCAAAATCCGTGGCCTTACATTTCAACAGGGCATTTGGCGCTTTCATCCGGTGAGCAAAAAATTCGAATTGTTTTCGGAGGGGGGAGGCAACACTTGGGGGCTTGATTTCAGCCCGGAGGGAGAGGTGTTGGCGGGCACCAATTGGGGAGGTTTCGCCCTATTGCATCAGTACCAGGGGGCGTATTACATTAAAGGATTTGCCAAACATGGACCCTTGCAAAACCCCCATTCCTACGGGTATTTTGATCATGTCCCTTATCAAAGCTTTCAGGGAGGCCATGTTACCTGTGGCGGGATTCTTCATCAAGGGCAGGCACTTGGCCCCCAATTTGACAAAACCTACATTGCGGGAAATCTCCTGTCAAGCGTTGTCAATTGGCACAAACTCGAATCCAATGGCAGCACCTACAAGGCATCCCATGGAGGTGTTTTTCTCAATCCTCGGGACAGTTGGTTTCGCCCCGTGGACCTGTTCGATGGTCCCGATGGGGCGGTGTATGTTGCCGACTGGCACGATCATCGTGCGACCCACCTTGACCCGATCGACAACTGGGACAAACGCAATGGCCGGATCTTTAAAATCGAGTCGCAAACTGTAACTCCCATGCCGCCTTTTGATACAGGAAAACTTTCCTCCGAAGAGCTCATTGTCCGGTTGGATCACCCCGAAGTTTGGTGGCAACGCGAGGCACTTCGCCTTTTGTATGAACGAAAAGATGCCTCCACATCGGAGGGCCTGATTTCCTCTTTGGAAATACCAAACACACCCAACCCCGTTCGCAAACTTTGGGCCTTGAACGCCTCGGGATTACTTGACGAGGCATTGCTGGTCAAGTTCCTTACCCATTCCGATTGGTCCGTCCGGATGTGGGCCGTCCGGTTTCTGGGCGATTCGGAAACAATAGGTTTGGCTTCCCAAAAAACACTCGAAGAGGTGTCTCAATCCGAGGAAAACCCTCGGGTTTTGGCTCAGTTGGCTTGTTCGTCAAGGCGTTGGCAAGCCAAGGCAGCTCTTGGGATCATCAAAACCCTGAGTATGAGAAATGATGCAGTTAAGGACCCCTTTTTACCTCTTCTGATTTGGTGGGCCCTTGAAACCCATGCGGTGAAAGGGCAAACGGCAATCGCCTCCTGGATCAACGATCCGGTTTGGGTAAAATCTCCTTTGGTCCAAGGGGCACTTATTGAACGGCTCACCAGGCGTTTTATGGCTTCAGACCTTAAAAACGGGCCCAAGGTGGTTGTCAATCTGCTCAAAAAAGGGGGGAAACCGGCCCTTGCCGGGCTTGAAAAATCCCTTGAGGGAGTGTTTTTGGAGAAAATGCCCGAGCCTCTTCGGGCTTGGCTCGAAAACAAGAGGGCAAGCGATACGGTCTCGGTTCAATGGATTTCCATCGGAACAAGGCTTGGCGATGAAGATAGCTGGCTTCATGCCTTGGCACTGGCTACGGGCCCGAAAACCGAGGCGAAGGAACGCATTGCCCTAATTAAACTTGTGGCCCAAAGTGGCAAAACGGAAGGAGGTGAAGCCCTTTTGGATATTGTGAAGAACTCAAACCAGGCGGAGGTTCAGTTAGCGGCTTTGGAAGGGCTCGCCGGCTTTTCCAATCCAGCCATTGGACCAACCGTTATCAAACGCCTTCCCAAGTTACCCAAAGGCACGACCAATGCCGCCTTGACCCTGTTGGCTTCACGCCCCGTCACAGCAAAAATGCTCCTCGATGCGGAGGATACCGGGGGAATTGGCAAGGATTCGATTACCCTTGACCATGCCCGAAAAATGTTTAGCCACAAGGATCCGGAACTGTTGAAACGGCTGGAGAAAAAATGGGGCAAATTAAGCCCGGCTACCGAGGGCGAAAAACAGGCCCGAATGTCCTATATCCAATTAATCATTGGCCGTTCAGGGTTCGCCGATCCCGCCAAAGGCAAGCCAATCTATGAGCAAAAATGCGCCACCTGTCACCAACTGTTTGGGCAAGGGCAAAAGATTGGCCCTGATCTTACCACGGCGGATAGGCAATCCCTTGCTCCACTTGTCGGGCACATTGTCGATCCTAGTGCCAATATTCGACCTGAATTTCGTGCTTTTATTGTCGAAACCAAGGATGGAAGGCTGCTTACCGGTTTGATTGCCGAGGAGACAACCGGGGCGGTTACCTTGTTTGATGCCAAAGGAGAGCGCATCGTTGTTCCCCGACCTCAAATCGAGGAAATGAAAGCATCCCCTTCATCGCTAATGCCCGAAAAAGCCTTGGATGGCCTATCGGACCAGGAAATTGTGGACTTTTTTGCGTACCTGAGACTTCGTGAGGCCCCCAAGTAAATTGGATTACCCAAAGGAGAGATTACCCATGTCCGATTCCCATTCCCGCCGTGGATTTACCAAAGCAATCGGGGCCGTTTGGTTGGGGGGCGTTTTGTCCCAAAGTAGCCAAGCCCTGGAACAAACCCCAGCCCAGAAACTTAAACTCAAAATGGCGGTAAAATATGGCATGATCGGTGGAAATGATTCCGTTGAAGAAAAGTTCAACCGGATCAGGAAACTGGGATTCCATGGTGTAGAGATGGATAGCCCTTCCGGGGTGAATGTCCTTGAGGCTTGCCGGGCCCGCGATAAGACTGGTATCAACATCCACGGGGTGGTGGATTCGGTTCACTGGCGTGATACCCTTAGCCATCCCGATGAGGCAATTCGCAAAAAAGGCTTGGAGGCACTGTTAGGTGCCATTAAAGATTGCAAAGCGTATGGTGGCAGCACGGTCCTCCTTGTTCCCGGAGTGGTCAACAAGGATGCCAATTATGAGCAATGTTTTGAACGGAGTGCCATCGAGGTGAAAAAGGCAATCCCGGCCGCCAAAGAGGCCGGTGTCAAGATTGCGATCGAAACGGTGTGGAACAATTTTATCACCAAACCCGAACAGATGAACGCCTATGTCGATCAGTTTCAGGACGAAACGGTAGGGGCCTATTTCGACATTAGCAATATGATCAAATTCGGGGTCGCCCCTGCGGATTGGATCCGCCATATGGGAAAAAGGCTTTTGAAATTCGACTTCAAAGGATTTTCCAAAACCAAACAATGGTGTGAGATCGGTCAAGGTGACGAAAACTGGCCCGAGGTTCTAAAGGCACTTGTCGAGGTTGGCTACAAAGGCGAATTTGCCACCTCGGAAGTCAGGGGCGGGGATGAAAATCGACTTAAGGAGGTCGCTGACCAAATGAAACAGGTGCTTGGGTTATAACCCCCTTTGGGTTTGGGTTACAAAAGGGTGTAGCTGAAACCAAAATGATGTAGCTGAAACAAAATGAGGCGACGGGATCTATTCCCGTCGCCTCATTGGATTCAAATCCCATTTCGGGGTTAGTTACTTGGCTGCCTTGGCGGCAACTTTGGCCGCTTTGGCTTTTTCCTTGGCAGCCTTCTCCTCAAGGACTGCTTGAGCTGCGGCAAGCCTTGCCACCGGTACGCGGAAAGGGCTACAGCTTACATAGTTCAAGCCGATATTGTGGCAGAACTTGACGGAGTCGGGCTCTCCGCCGTGCTCGCCACAGATACCCACTTTGAGGTCTTTTTTGGTCTTGCGACCACCTTCCACACCGATTTCCATCAGTTTGCCGATACCATCAAAGTCGATGACCTGGAAAGGATCTTTTTTCACCACATCCAATTCGGTGTATTGGGTGATAAAGCTGCCATAGTCGTCCCGGCTCATACCCAAACCCGTTTGGGTAAGATCGTTGGTGCCGAATGAAAAGAACTGGGCGGTTTGGGCGATTTCGCTGGCCGCCATGGCTGCACGAGGCAGTTCAATCATCGTCCCAACGAGGTAGTCCACCCGGATTCCCTGTTCGGCGAAAACTTTTTCCGCAGTACTGTTGACCAAGGCCGCCTGAAGGTCAAGCTCCTTTTTGAAACCGACCAAGGGAATCATTATTTCGGGGTTAACCTCGATTCCCTTTTTCTTGACGATGCAAGCTGCCTCAATGATAGCCCGGGCCTGCATTTCGGTGATCTCGGGAAATACGATTCCCAAGCGACAACCGCGGAAGCCCAACATGGGGTTAAACTCATGAAGTCCCTTGACGCGGCGTTCGATTTCCTCGACCGATACCCCCATTTCCCTGGCCATTTCCTCCTGGCCCTTGGCATCGTTGGGAAGGAATTCATGAAGTGGGGGATCAAGGGTACGGATGGTAACCGGTAGGCCATTCATCGTTTCGAAGAGACCTACGAAATCGTTTCTCTGGAAGGGGAGCAATTTCTCCAAGGCGGCTTTTCGTGCCTCGATCGAGTTGGCGAGAATCATTTCGCGCATTTCCCGAAGGTGTTCAAAAAACATATGTTCGGTTCGGCAAAGGCCAATTCCTTCCGCACCAAAAGCAACCGCTTGAGCTGCCTGATTGGGCTGGTCGGCATTGGTGCGAATGTTTAGGTGGCGAACCTTGTCCGCCCATTTCATCACCTTTTCAAACTGCTTGAAAACGGAAGATTTTCCGGGTTTCAGGGACTTTTCGATCAACACCTGAACGACTTCGCTGGGCTGGGTGGCCAGCTTGCCGGCAATCACTTCCCCGGTAAAACCGTCGATGGAAATCCAATCCCCATCGTTTAGCACCTTTTCCCCAACAGAAAGGGTCATTTTTTCATAGTCGATCTGGAGCTTGGAACAGCCCACGATGCAGACTTTTCCCATTTGCCTGGAAACCAGAGCCGCATGGGAGGAAGCACCTCCGAAAGCGGTCAGGATACCATCCGCAGCTTGCATACCACGAATATCTTCGGGGCTGGTTTCCCTTCGAACAAGGATGATGCGGTGGTCCGCATGTTTGCCGTATTGTTGGGCATATTTCTCCGCATCTTCCGCGAAAAATTTAATGCGACCCGTTGCCGCCCCTGGGCCGGCATTGATACCCTTGGCGAGCAAATTCCCCTCTTTAATGGCCTGGGTTTTAGCCTTGGCGTTAAAAAGCGGCTGGAGAAGTTGGTTCAAATCGTCCGGGGGGATACGGTTTTTACTAATGGCGGTTTTCCAATCGATCAGGCCCTCATCCACCATATCCACAGCAATCCTGACGGCGGCGAAACCGGTCCGCTTGCCATTTCTTGTCTGAAGCATCCAGAGTTTGTGCCGCTGGACCGTGAATTCAATGTCCTGCACATCTTTGTAATGGGTTTCGAGAATACCCCGCACCTTGTCCAGTTGGGCATAAACATCGGGCATTTCTACCTGAAGTTCCGCAATTTTCTTGGGGGTCCGAATCCCCGCCACCACATCCTCGCCCTGGGCGTTGGTCAGGTATTCCCCATAAAAAACATTTTCCCCGTTTGCAGGGTCCCGGGTAAAGGCCACGCCTGTGCAACAGTCGTCACCCATGTTGCCAAACACCATGGAGCAAATGTTGGCCGCTGTGCCCCATTCGTGGGGAATCCCGTATTGGCGCCGGTAAACAATGGCTCGGTCATTCATCCAGGATCCGAATACGGCTCCAATGGCCCCCCACATTTGTTCATGAGCGTCTTCAGGAAAATCCTGGCCGGTTCGGTCCTTGACCGCCTTCTTGAAACGGGCAACTAACTCCTGAAGGTGGGATACCGTCAGCTGGTTATCCTCGTGGACGCCTTTCTCGTGTTTGAGTTCCTCCATGATTTTTTCAAACGGGTCAATCTCCGTCTTGGACTGGGGTTTGAGACCCAAAACAACATCGCCATACATTTGGATGAAACGGCGGTAGGTATCCCACGCAAATCGCTCATTTCCCGTTTTGGCGATAAGGCCCTTAAGGGTGGCTTCGGTTAATCCAATATTCAAAACGGTATCCATCATACCCGGCATGGAGTCTCTGGCGCCGGATCGGCAAGAAACAAGGAGCGGATTTTTGGGATCGCCCAGCTTGGCTCCCATTTCCTTTTCCATTTTGGCGACGGATTCATTGACCTGGGCTCGAAGTTCAGGAGGGTAGGTTCGCCCATGTTCATAAAAATAGGTGCAAATCTCGGTAGTAAGGGTAAATCCAGCAGGTACAGGCAGCCCGATTTTTGCCATCTCCGCAAGGTTGGCACCTTTGCCCCCCAGAAGGGTTTTCATCTTGGAATCGCCATCGGCGGAGTTGCCGCCGAAATAATAAACATACTTGTGACTCATAAAGGTCGCCTTCACTCCCATGTTGTCGCCGAAAAAAGGTCGGCGAAACAAAAACCTTGGCAAAATCTGGTACCAAGCACCTTGGATACCCGGTTAAGATAGGGAAAAAGGGCCAAAAGTCCAAAAAAAGAGCTAGTTCTTGGAGGTAAACCAACCAAAAGTGAACGAAATGACATTACAGATAGCCAAAGATATGACATGAAGATTTTGCCGCCAATTGGCTTCGGTGGTTGACAGATGTGCCATTTCGTTTTAGGCTAAAGGTTCGGCAAACATCCCTTAAGGTTTCAGGTGGTCAATGGTTCGCAAAAAGAGTTTCGTGGGTAAGAAAAACCGTTGTCGTTTTTGCACCAAGGAGGGATGTCCTCGCCCCACTTTCGTTGATTACAAGGATGTCTTCACTCTTAAGAAAATGTGTACCAGCCAAGGCAAAATGTTCTCGCGCAAACGATCTGGCAATTGTGCCGCTTTCCAGCGGGCGGTTGCCGATTCTGTAAAGCGGGCGCGTTTTCTAGGCCTGCTCCCCTATGTAGGTGAGTAACAAGGACTTTTTGTCCTTCCCCACTCATTCCAAACAAAAAGGTTCTCGGCCCGTGCGAGGCCATCCTCCCGGGCTTGGTTCCGGATGAAAGGATGTGCCCCGTGCCCGTTATGATTTTGCCTGATGGTTCCCAGAAATCCGTGCCATCGGGTTCTTCCTCCAGGGATATCGCCGAATCCATTGGCAAACGCCTGGCCCAAGCCGCCATTGCCGCCCGTGTCAACGGGATTGTCGTCGATTTATCTGCACCCTTACCCGATTCTGTCGAGCCCCAAACCCTTCAGATCCTCACCGAACAGGGCGATGATTCGCTCGAGGTCCTTCGCCATTCCTCCGCCCATATTATGGCCAGGGCAGTAGTCCGCCTTTTTCCCAATACCCAATTGGCATTTGGTCCTCCCATTGAAAACGGATTTTATTACGACATCGACTCCCCAACCCCCATTCGCGAGGAAGATTTCCCACGGATTGAGGAGGAAATGAAAAAAATCATCGCCTTGGCAGAGCCCTTTGAACGCTTTGAGCGAACTGTTCCCAAGGGACGCGAACTGGTTCAGGGAATGGGCCAGGACTACAAGGTTGAGCACATAGATGGGGAACTCTTCAAATATCCACTCTTGAGCTTTTATCGCCAAGGGGAGTTCGTTGACCTTTGCCGGGGGCCTCACCTTCCGCACGCCGGCCGGGTCGGTGCTTTTAAAATTCTTTCGATTGCAGGGGCCTACTGGAAAAACGATTCCAGCCGGAAGCAACTACAGCGGCTTTATGCCACCGCTTTTTTCTCGCAAAAAGAGCTCGATGATCACCTAAAACGGATGGAAGAAGCCAAAAAAAGGGATCATCGGCTTTTGGGCAAACAACTCGCCCTGTTCACCATCAGCCAGCAGGTTGGCCCCGGCCTCATTCTGTGGATGCCCCGGGGTGCCCTGGTGCGGAGCATCCTTGAGAATTTCATCCGGGACGAACTTCTGAAGCGGGGTTATTCCCCCGTTTACACCCCCCATATTGGCAAACTGGAACTCTACCGAACGAGCGGCCATTTTCCCTATTACCGGGACTCCCAGTTTCCGCCCCTGTACCAACATCCCGCGGCCCAGGCCATTGACCTCCTTCAACACCGACTTTCCGCCGGGGAACTCTCTCCTGAAAAAGAAACCGAAATGGAAAAGTTTCTCGAACAGGCGAGCCTTTCCATTCCAGGCTATGCCGCCGCGAAAACACAGGCCGAAAAGCTTGCGATCGTGGATGCCTTTTCCCAGGAATTGTTAGCGAAATTCCAGATTGGCATTCCCGGGTTTGAAAAGGCGGAAGGCCGGGACGACCGTACCAAATTGCTTTTGGGTTGGCTGGAAAATCAGGAAGGTTACCTCCTGAAACCAATGAATTGTCCCCATCACATTCAGATTTATAAGGCCGAACGACGAAGCTACCGCGACCTTCCCCTGCGACTTGCCGAGTTTGGAACGGTTTACCGGTATGAACAGACAGGCGAATTGTCCGGAATGACCCGGGTGCGTGGCTTCACCCAGGACGATGCCCACCTTTTCATTACCCCGGAACAAGTGGAAGGCGAACTCCAAAAAAACATCGAGTTGGTCCTTTTCGTCCTGAAAACCCTCGGGCTGAACGACTATCGGGTGCGCCTTGGTTTGCGGGCAAAAGGTTCCGATAAATATGTAGGGTCGGATGATGATTGGAACAGCGCGGAGGAGTCGCTTTTACGCATAGTCAAGGCTCTTGACATGACCTATTCTGCCGAGGAGGGCGAGGCAGCCTTCTATGGCCCCAAGATCGATTTCGTTGTCCGGGACTGCATTGGTCGTGAATGGCAATTGGGTACGGTTCAGCTGGATTATAACCTTCCCAAACGGTTTGATCTGGAGTACATCGGTGCGGACAACAAGGCTCACCGGCCTGTCATGATCCACAGGGCCCCCTTTGGCTCCATGGAACGGTTTATGGGCATCCTCATTGAGCACTTTGCCGGGGCTTTCCCCTTTTGGTTGACCCCGGAACAGGTTCGCATCCTTCCAGTCAGCGAAAAATTCAATGATTACGCCCGTTCGGTGGAATCCAGACTTCGCGAACACGGGTTGAGGGTTACCGGGGAATATAACTCTGAAAAGGTGGGGGCAAAAATCCGCCAGGCCACTTTGGATAAAGTCCCCGTCATGCTGGTCGTGGGCGATAAAGAAGTTCAGGCAAACGCCGCCGCCGTCCGCCATCGCATCAAGGGGGACCTTGGCATGATTGGTATTGATGCGCTCATCGGCCAGTTGGAGGCAGATGTCAGGTCCCGAACACTCGTCTAGCGCCCAAGGCCCCAGGCAGGCCAAAATCATCAGGACTAAAATCACCAGGAAAAGGGCCACGCCATGAGCGAGTTTGCCTCGGTATCGTTGGACCAAGTCAGGGACTATTGGAATCGCCGCCCTTGTAATTTGCGCCATTCCAAAAAAGAGGTCGGTTCCAGGGAGTATTTCGACGAAGTCGAAGCCAGGAAATACTTTGTGGAACCCCACATTCCAGGGTTCGCCGATTTTTCGAAATGGCGGGGCAAGCGCGTTCTGGAGATCGGATGTGGCCTTGGTACCGATACCATGAATTTTGCCCGTGCCGGGGCCAGTGTTGTTGCCATTGATTATTCTGATGTTTCCCTGGATCTGGCCAGCAAAAGGGCTTGGGCTTTTGGGCTTTCCGATAAAATACATTTTGTTCATGGCAATGCCGAAGAATTGGCCTCATTGGTCCCCGAGGGGCCTTATGACCTTGTCTATTCCTTTGGCGTAATCCACCATACCCCCAACCCGGAACGAGTCATTTCCCAAATTCATAGGCTCATGGGGCCTGAGTCCGAACTTAGGCTAATGGTATATGCCAAAATCAGCTACAAGACACTATGGCTAATGCACACGGAAGGGCCTTGGGAGATTGGGACGCTTGACCCGCTGGTTGCCAAAAATTCCGAGGCTCAAACGGGCTGCCCGGTGACCTACACCTATACGCGCAAAGGGCTTGACCGATTCCTGGAGGGATTCCAAATCACAGAGGCCAAAAAATCCCACATTTTTACCTGGGACATCGAGCACTACATCAGACACGAATATGTGCGTGACAAAGTTTGGCAGGGTGTCTCGGAACAGGACCTTGCCGAATGGGAAGAAGAGTTGGGTTGGCATTGGTTGGTAAAAGCCAAATTGGCCTAATTGGCAGTACCTGTTCTACGGTTTTAGGGAACTGTTCCGTTAAAGGGTATTTAAGGTGGCCCCCATTTCGTAGACACCGAGTTAAGGGAAACTGGATTGGGTAAGAATTCCGGGATTCCTGAACCAAACCCTAATGGTTGGGTGGTTCCGAGTTCAACTCTATTCTTGTCACTGATTTTTGGCCGCTTGCCGCTTGTCACCTTGCGAGGGTGACAAGCGGCAAGGGTTCTAAACCAGCCTGGATTTTTGAAAGGGTCTACTTGGTTATCTATTTTCCTTTGTGCTTTGGGGATGCGGGCCTTTTTCCATGAGGAACTCATAAACAAGTGACAAATGGAACCCACATGGGTTGTAATATCTTTCGATGAACCCGAACATTTCGGTTTTCAAATGTTGCCTGATCCATCGGGAATCAAGGTAAAGACCCATTTTGAAGGTCTCAAAAAAGGATTCCATGGGAAAATTGTGGCTAATTAGCCTGAATAATCCGGTTTAGATGTTCCCTCCGTGCCAACGAAAATCTTGAAATTTCCAGAAACACCTATTGACCAATGAGCAAAAAGGAAGACAATCCATAAGGGAAGGTCGATTTTTCTTCGTGTATTTTCGGTATGCGTTCACGGGATTTTGAGATTTTAGTTGACACGAATGGGTCTTTCCAGCGATACCAGCTGGCATGCAGTCACCCGACATACTTTTGGAAACGGTACACGATCTCGAGACTTTACTCAGATGTGCCAGGGAGGAGA
>SXGR01279932.1_pt1 | contig 41470 bp, 35 predicted proteins | sample 3174711 | NCBI WGS metagenome assembly SXGR01 (sample SAMN11356860, study PRJNA531348) | freshwater metagenome | isolation source: freshwater sample F1-60 | place: China: Fuxian Lake, Yuxi | collected 2017-12-25
GGCCGTGGCGATGATTGTGAGACTTCCTCCCTCCTCGACATTTCGAGCCGCGCCGAAGAACCTCTTGGGCTTCTGAAGCGCGCTGGCGTCGACGCCACCGGAGAGGATGCGGCCGGAGTGGGGGACCTCGGTATTGTAGGCCCGTCCCAGGCGGGTTACAGAGTCGAGTAGAATCACCACGTCCCGGCCGTACTCGACCATTCGTTTCGCCTTCTCAATGACCATCTCGGCCACCTGCACGTGCCGCTCGGGCGGCTCGTCGAAGGTGGAGCTGATGACCTCGGCTCCGATGCACGAACGCTGCATGTCGGTCACTTCCTCGGGCCGCTCGTCAATGAGCAGGATGATGAGGCTGATCGCCGGGTCGTTCTTGAGGATGGCGTTGGCCAGCTTCTGCAGCAGCACGGTCTTGCCCGTGCGCGGGGGCGCGACGATGAGCCCGCGCGTGCCCTTGCCCACCGGGCACACCAGATCGAGCACACGGGTGGAAAGCTCCCCCTTGTCTGTCTCCAAGAGAAACCGCCTCGTGGGGAAGAGCGGGGTGAGGTTGTCAAAATGCGTCTTGTCCTTGGCGATTTCCGGATCCTCGCTGCCGACCGTCTCCACCTTGAGCAGCGCGAAGTATTTCTCCTTGTCCTTGGGAGGGCGGATACGGCCGGTGATCATGTCGCCGGTCTGCAGGTCAAAGCGGCGGATCTGCGAGGGCGACACGTACACGTCCTCGGTGCAGGGAAGGTAATTGTAACTGGGCGAACGCAGGAAGCCGAAGCCTTCCGGGCAAATCTCCAAGACGCCATCGGCCAGCAGCACGCCGTTGGCCTGTACGTGCTTCTGCAGAATCTGGAAAATCACCTCCTGTTTGCGCAGCGTGCCAAAATTTTCGATGCCGCGCTGCTTGGCCAGGTCGTTCAGCGCCACAATGTCCATCTTCTGCAGCTCGCTGATGCTGACGGTCTCTCCCGTGGGCTCGGGCGCATCGGGGTCGTCTCCGGCCATCGTCGCCGCGCCTTGCGCTGCGGCGCTGGCGGCCGCTTCCTCCACGGCCAGGGCGCGGTTATCGGGCAGGCCGGTGGGCTTGGGCGCGGCAGGTCTGCCCCGCCGGTAAGGCTGGCCTCGGGATGGTCTATCGGAACTCTTGGGCATGCGCTCGATCTGGTCGATTGACGTAGAATCCCCCTCGCCTGCCCCCCCCAATCGGCGGGTGGACTTTTTTGGCAGGGGAAATGCGGACAGCGACACCACCGCGCGTCAGTACGGCAGCGGAAACCGTGTGGTCAATTCGCGGACACGCTGGCGAACCTTTCGCGCGGCGTCAACATTTTTTAGGTCCACCAGCACCTCGGCAATCATGTCGGCGATGGCGTGCATCTCCATCTCGCGCATCCCACGCGTGGTCATGGCAGGCACCCCCAGACGAATGCCGCTGGCCTGAAAGGGCGAACGCGTTTCCCGCGGAATGGTGTTCTTGTTGCAGGTGATGCCCGCGGTATCCAACGCCTCCTGGCATTCCTTGCCCGAGAGCCCGCGCGCACCCACATCCACCAGCACCAGGTGGTTGTCGGTGCCGCCGCTCACCAGCCGAAATCCATTGCGCTCGAGCCCTTCGGCCAGCGCTTTGGCATTGAGGATGACCTGCTGCTGATACTCGCGGAACGCCGGCTGAAGTGCTTCCCTAAAACACACGGCCTTGGCTGCGATGACGTGCATGAGCGGGCCGCCCTGGATGCCCGGAAACACCATGCTCGAGAGCTGCTTGGCGTACTTCTCCCGGGCCATGATGAGGCCGCCCCTGGGGCCGCGCAGGGTCTTATGCGTGGTGGTGGTGACAAAGTCGGCGTGAGGCACCGGGCTGGGATGGCACCCGGCCGCCACCAGTCCTGCGATGTGCGCGATGTCCGCCAGCATCATCGCGCCCACCTCGCGCGCAATCTCGCCCATCCGCTCGAAGTCGATGAGGCGCGGGTAGGCACTCGCACCCACGGTGATCATCTTGGGCCGGTGCTCGCGCGCCATGGCCGCCAGCTGGTCGTAGTCCAGACGATCGTCGGAGGGGCGCACCCCGTAATGGACGATCTCAAAAAACTTGCCGGAGAAGGTCGCCTTGTTGCCGTGCGTCAGGTGGCCGCCGTGCGAGAGGTCCATCGTCAACATCTTGTCGCCGGGCGAGAGCACGGAAAAGTAGACCGCCATGTTGGCGCCGCTGCCCGAGTGCGGCTGCACGTTGACATACTCGGCGCCAAAGAGCTCGCGCGCGCGGTCGATGGCTAGTTGCTCGGCCACGTCCACGTTCTCGCAGCCGCCGTACCAGCGCTTGCCGGGATAACCCTCGGCATACTTGTTGTTCAGCACCGATCCCTGCGCCTGCATCACCGCCGGGCTCGTGAAATTTTCGCTGGCGATAAGCTCGATGTTCTCCTGCTGCCGCCGGCGTTCGTGCCCCACCAATTCGTCCACGTCGGGGTCCACCGCCTCCAGCGACCGCGCCGGCTCCAGCTTCTCCACGCGGCGCGTATGGCGCCCGCCCTCAAATCGCGCGCCAAGAAAGGCGTCCACGATGCAGCGCGCCTGCTCGGCTGTCGTGTGCGCCGCGCCCAAGCACAGCACGTTGGCGTCATTGTGCTCGCGGGAAAGGCCTGCTGCCTCGGCGCTGGCGATCAACGCGGCGCGCGCGCCCGCCACCTTGTTGGCGGCCATGCTCATCCCGACACCCGTCTTGCACACGAGAATGCCCAGCGCGTGCCTTCCGGCGGCCACGCTGCCCGCCACGGCCTGCGCGTAGTCCGGATAATCCACCGATTCGCCAGAGGTGGCACCAAAGTCCTGCACCTCCAGGCCGCGCCCGGCCAAGTGCTGCTTGATGGATTCCTTGAGGCCGAACCCCGCGTGATCGGAGCCCAGCGCCAGTGTGGTCGCCGTTTGTGTTTTCTCGCTCATGTTGGGCTGTTCAATAAATTTCAAGAGTGCTTCGATTCCCTGCCGGATTTGTTCGCGGCAATCCAGATACGCTTCCAAGCCGCACCCGATGGGGTCGGCCACTTCCTTTTCGGCGGGATGCTGTCCCTCGACAAATTCACGGATGAGGAAGGTCTTGTCTGCCGCCTGCGGACAGGTGAAGAGCACCTCCTCGACGTGCCCGCGCGTCATGCCAAAGATGTAATCGGCCTGCGCCACCATGGCGGGCGTCAGCTGTCGGCTGCGCTGGCGATTGATGTCGATGCCCAGCTCTGCCAGCGCGCGCACCGCGTGGGTGCTGGGCGGATATCCGTCGGTGGCCCGCACGCCCGCCGACGCCACGGTGTATCGCCCCAACGCTCCCGCCCGCTTGCGAAAGTAACCCTCCGCCATCGGGCTGCGGCAGATGTTGCCGGTGCAGATGAAGAGGATGAGTTTCATGCCCTGCGGAAAAAATAGCTCGCCGCGTCAACCCAGCAGCGCCTTGGCTGCAATATCGCGGCGAACGTGTGCGCCTTCAAAGCAAATCTTGTCCACACAAGCGTAGGCCGCCTCGCGCGCCGCTTCGATTGTCGGACGCCATGCCGTCACCCCCAGCACACGACCTCCGCTGGTTTCCACCCCGCCGCCGCGCTCGCAGGTGCCTGCATGGAACACCTTGGTGTCGGGCAATGCACCCGCCGCGCCCAAGCCCGTGATGGGCCTGCCCTTGGCATAAGTGCCGGGATAGCCGCCACTGGCCATCACCACACACACGCTTGCGCATGGGCTCCACCGCAGCGGGACATCGGCCAGCGTGCCAGCGCAGCTTGCCATGAGCAGCTTCACCAGATCGTTCTCAAGCCTCGTCAGGTACACCTGCGCCTCAGGGTCACCAAACCGCGCGTTAAATTCCAGCACCCGCGGGCCCGTGCTCGTCAGCATGACCCCGGGATAGAGGAGCCCGCGAAAGTCAATCCCCTCGGCCGCGCAACCCCGCAGCCACGGCCGAAGGATGGCGTCGCCCACGGCCGCCAGCTCCGGTTCCGTCAGAAACGGCGCGGGCGAATACGCGCCCATGCCACCGGTGTTGAGGCCGGCGTCGCCATCGAGTGCCCGCTTGTGATCCTGCGAGGCCGGAAAGAGTCTGGCCACCTTGCCATCGCACAACGCGTGCAGCGAAATCTCCATCCCCTCCAACAGCTCCTGAATCACCACGCGCCGGCCCGCCGCGCCGAACGCCCCGCCCACCATGACGTCGTCAACCGCTCGCTCGGCTGTCGCCTGGTCGTCCGTCAGCAACACACCCTTGCCGAGCGCCAATCCGTCGGCTTTGACGGCACAGCGGCCACCCAGCGACCGGGCGAACTGCTTCGCCGCGTCGGGCTCGTCGAATGTGCCAGATCGGGCTGTGGGGATGCCGTGGCGTTCCATGAACGCCTGAGAGAACGCCTTGCTGGCCTCAAACTGCGCGGCCTGCTGATTCGGGCCCCAAATGACAAGCCCGTGGGACTGGAACCGATCCACGATGCCGGCCGCCAGAGGGTTGTCGGGGCCCACCACGGTGAGGTCGGGAAGTTCGCGCCGCGCCAGATCGAGCAGCGCGGGGAGATCCTCCGCGGCGACCGGCACGCAGGTCACCGGCGTGCCATTGGCCAATCGCTCCCTCGCGATGCCCGCGTTACCGGGGGCGCAAATCAGCCGGCGCGTGTGCGCCGACTGCGCCAGCTTCCACACCAGCGCGTGCTCGCGTCCCCCCGAACCAATGACGAGGATGTTCATCCGTCCCTACACCACACGCGCCCTGCCGGTGCCGCGCACCACCTCGCCGATGAGCCACGCAGGGTGATGGTGCGACCGGATAAAGCGCAGCACGGCGTCAGCCCGGTCGGCGGCCACCGTCACGGTCATGCCGATGCCCATGTTGAACACCTCGTAGAGTTCGCCCTGCTCCACGCCGCCCTGGGCTTCAATCATCCGGAACACCGGCAGCATGTCCCACGAGCCCTTGCGGATCACGGCATCACAACGGGCGGGCAATGTGCGCGGGATGTTGTCGGTGAAACCGCCGCCGGTGATGTGCGCGAGGGCCTTGATGGCCGCCGCGGTGCGATTGAACTTCTTGAGCAGCGCCTGCACGAGCGGGCCGTAGCTCTCGTGCACCTTGAGCAGCTCGTCGCCCAGTGTCGTGCCCAGTTCGGCCACGCGGCTGGCGGGCTTGAGTTTCAGCTTTTCAAAAAAGATTTTCCGCGCCAGCGAGTAGCCATTGGTGTGCAGCCCGCTTGAAGCGATGCCGATCAGCGCGTCGCCGCGCCGGACAGACTTCTGGCCGTTGAGCATTCGGGACTTCTCAACCACCCCGACGATCGTGCCGGAGAGGTCGTACTCGCCTGCCTTGTAAAAGCCGGGCATCTGCGCCGTTTCGCCCCCGATGAGCGCGCAGCCGTTTTTCGCGCACCCGCGCGCAAAGCCCGAGATGATGTCCTTGAACACGCGCGGCTGCAGCCTGCCGGTGCCCAGATAGTCGAGGACGAACAGCGGCTCCGCACCCAGCACGGCGATGTCGTTGACGCAGTGGTTGACGAGGTCTTCGCCGATGGTGTCGTGCCGGTCCATCGCAAAGGCGAGCTTGAGCTTGGTGCCCACCCCGTCGACGCTGGCCACCAGCACCGGCTGGCGGTGGCGCCGCGTGTTCAGGGCGAACAAGCCGCCAAACCCGCCCACCTTGCCCAGCACCTCGCGCCGGTGCGTGGAGGCGAGCAGCCGCGGCAGCCCGGCCTTGACGTGGTTGCCGAGGGCAATATCGACGCCGGCCGCGGCATAGGCTTTGGATTTCATGAGTCCGGATGCTTCCTAAAAAAAATGGGCGCGGGCCAATTTAGAGCAGGCGCGGCTGGCGATCCTGCCGGGCCAGCGTTTCGCCCAGACTTTCCACCCGCGCGCGCCGTCGCTCCATGATCTCTTTGTCCACGCCGGGGTCATAGGGCACGGGGTAATCGCCGTCGTAACACGCCATGCAAAAGCCATTCCGCGGCTGGCCGGTGGCCAGCACCATGCCCTCCTGCGAGAGATAGCACAGCGAGTCGGCATTGAGGTAGCGGCGGATTTCGTCCGTCGAGTGGTTGGCGGCCATGAGCTTGCTGCGATCGGGAAAGTCGATGCCGTACATGCAGGGGTTCATGTGGGGCGGGCACGAGACGAGCACGTGAACCTCCTTGGCGCCGGCCTGCTTGAGGTTGTTGACGCGCGTCTTGCATGTCGTGCCCCGCACGATGGAGTCATCCACGATGATGACCCGCTTCCCCTTCACCAGCTCGCCCACGAGATTGAGCTTCACGCGCACATTGAAGTCGCGGATGAGCTGGCTGGGCTGCAGGAAACTGCGCCCCACGTAGTGATTGCGCACGAACGCCATCTCAAAGGGGATGCCACTCTCCAGCGAGTACCCCAGTGCGGCGCAGTTGCCGCTGTCGGGGACGGGCACGACGATGTCGGCCTCGATGCGGTGCTCCCGCGCCAGCTGCCGGCCCATCTCCACCCGAACCTTGTAGACGTTGCGCCCGGCGATGGAGCTGTCCGGGCGCGCAAAGTACACGTACTCGAAAATGCAGAACGCGCGCCGCGTGTGTTCGGGGAATGCCTGGATGCTCTTGATCCCGTCCTTGTTCAGGATGACAATCTCGCCCGGCTCCACGTCGCGCACGAACTGCGCCTGGATGAGGTCAAACGCGCAGGTCTCGCTGGCCAGCACCCAGGCGTCGCCCAACCGGCCCAGGCTGAGCGGCCGGAATCCGTGGGGGTCGCGCACGCCGATCAGCTCATTCTCCGTCATCACCACCAGCGAGTAGGCCCCCTCGATCCGGCGCATGGCCCGCACCAGCGAGCTTCCCTCGCCGTTGGGCGAGGGCTGCGCCAGAAGGTGCAGGATGATCTCGCTGTCCACCGTCGTCTGGAAGATCGATCCGTTGGCCTCCAGTTCGTCACGCAGTTGCGAGGCGTTGGTCAGGTTGCCGTTGTGCGCGATGGCGATCTGCCCGCGGCCGCAGTCCACCGTCAGCGGCTGCGCGTTGCGCAGGTGCGAGGAGCCCGTTGTGGAATAGCGCGCGTGCCCCACCGCCACGTTGCCCACCAGTCCGTGCAGCACGTCGCCGTCAAAAATCTGCGGCACCAGCCCCATGCCCCTGTGGACGCGGAACTGCCGGCCGTCGCTGGCGACGATGCCCGCACTCTCCTGCCCGCGGTGCTGCAGCGCGTAGAGGCCGTAGTAGGTCATCTCCGCCGCATTCGGGTGGCCATAGACGCCGAAGACGCCGCAGTAGTGTTTGGGTTGGCTCATCACTGCATCAGGCGGTCGATGGAACTCCACCAGAGGTCGTGCAACTCCTGCAAGCTCCAAGTCAGCCGGGCTTCGCCCACCGCGACCGACAGCGGTGCCCCGCCCACGGTGCCGATCCGCGCCGCCGGCACGCCCATCAGCCGGGCGCGCTCAACCACCTTCACCGCGTCGTGATCCGCCACCGAGATCACCACGCGGCTCTGGGTCTCGCCAAAGAGCAGCGCGTCCAGGCGCACGCCCGGGGGAAGCGTCAGATTCAATTCCGCGCCGATGAGGCGCGGCGTGCCGCGTGCGACACACTGGCTGATGCAGCATTCGGCTACCGCCACCGCCAGCCCGCCCTCGCTGCAGTCGTGCGCACTCTTCACGGAGCCGGACTGGATGAGGCCGAGCAGCGTCGTGTGCAGCGTCTTCTCCTTCTCCAGATTCATGCGCGGCGGCGTGCCGGTCTTCTTGCCATGCGCCACTTGCAGGTGCGCCGAGCCGCCCAGCCCCCGCAAAGGGTCGGCCAGATCCACCGCGTCGCCCAGCAGAATGATCGCGTCGCCTTCGTCCCGGAACCATTGGGTGGTGATGTGGGCCGGATCGGCGATGAGGCCGACCAAGGCCACGGTGGGCGTGGGATCGATGGGCCCGCCGGGGTTCTGGTTGTAAAGGCTGACATTGCCGCCCGTCACCGGCGCGTGGAACGCGCGGCAGGCGTCGGCCAGCCCGCGCACGGATTCCTGAATCTGCCAGAAGATTTCCGGATTGTGCGGATTGCCAAAGTTGAGGTTGTCGGTGGCCCCCAGCGGCACGGCGCCGCTGCAGGCCAGGTTGCGCGCAGCCTCCGCCACGGCAATTTTTCCGCCCTCGTAGGGGTCCAGATAGACGTAGGTCGCGTTGCAATCCACCGACAGCGCGAGGAGTTTTTCAGGCACGGGCTTGTCGCCCACCTTCGCCGCCAGCTCCGCGCTCATCACCGGAAGCGAGTCCGCCTTGATGCGGATGACGGCCGCGTCGCTGCCGGGCAGCACCACCGTGCCCGCCCGCACCTGATGGTCGTACTGGCGATAGACCCAGTGTTTGGAGGCGATGCTGGGCCAGGCGAGCAGCCGCTTGAGTTCACCCACGGCGTCAAGGGTGTCAGCCATGCCATCGAGCCGGAACGCGCGCACCTCCTGCAGATACTTGGGCTCGCGTGCCTCGCGCTGGTACACGGGAGATTCGTCGGCGATCTGCTTGGCAGGGATGTCCACCACGATCCGGCCGCCGTGGCGCACCACCATCCGGCCGGAGTCGGTGACGGTACCGATGTGCGCCCAGGGCAGGTCCCACTTGTCGAAGATGCGCTGCACCTCCTCCTCGCGCCCCCGATGCACCACGACCAGCATCCGCTCCTGCGATTCGCTCAGCATGATCTCGTAGGAGGTCATGCCCGGCGCGCGCTGCGGCACCCGGTCTAGCTCAATTTCAATGCCTGTCCCCGCCCGAGCCGCCGTTTCGCAGGTGGAGCACGTCAGCCCCGCCGCGCCCATGTCCTGCATGCCGGCCACCGCGCCCGTGGCGAGCAGTTCCAGGCACGCTTCACACACGAGCTTTTCCATGAAGGGATCACCCACCTGAACCGCGCCGCGCTGATGCTCGGCCGATTCCTCCGTCAGATCCTGCGACGCAAAGGCCGCGCCCGCCAGCCCGTCGCGGCCGGTGGCCGGGCCCACGTAAAACACCGGATTGCCGACGCCGTGCGCCGCGCCGCGCGTGATCTGCTCATGGCGCAGCACGCCCAGGCAGAAGGCGTTCACCAGTGGATTGCCCTCGTACGACTTGTCGAAATAGACCTCGCCACCCAGCGTTGGGATGCCAAAGCAGTTGCCGTAATGCGCGATGCCCGAGACGACGCCCGAGAAGAGCCGGCGCACCTCGGGGTTTGAAAGTTCGCCAAAGCGCAGCGAGTTGAGCGCGCACACCGGGCGCGCACCCATCGTGAAGATGTCGCGCACAATCCCGCCCACGCCCGTGGCCGCGCCCTGAAAAGGCTCCACCGCGCTCGGGTGGTTGTGACTCTCGATCTTGAAGGCAATGGCGATGCCGTCGCCCATGTCGAGGATGCCCGCGTTTTCCTCGCCCGCACCCACCAGAACCGTCGCCGACTTTGTCGGAAAACCCTTCAGCAGCGGCCGGGTGTTTTTGTAGGAGCAATGCTCGCTCCACATCACGCTGAAGATTCCCAGCTCGGTGTAGGTGGGCGTGCGGCCGAGGATCTCGAGGATCTTCTGGTACTCCTCCGGCGTGAGGTTGTGCTTGGCGACCAGCTCGGGCGTGATGGCGGGTTCGGACATCGGCAATCGTGCGGTCGCGTCAGGCTACAGCCGCAGCCGTACTGTGGCTCAGGGTCTCGATGAGGCTCTCGAAGATGAGTCGGCCATCCTCGCTGCCGAGGATCCCCTCGCTGGCGCGCTCGGGGTGGGGCATCAAGCCGGCCACGTTGCGGCGCTCGTTGCAGACGCCGGCGATGTTCAGCAACGAGCCGTTCGGATTCGCAGCGTCGGTCAACGCGCCGCTCTCATCGCAGTATTGCCAAAGGATTTGCCCTCTGGCCCGCAGCTTCGCCAACGTCTCGTCGTCGGCAAAATAACAGCCCTCGCCGTGCGCGATCGGCACGCGCAGCCACTTGTCAGCGGGAATCTTGTTCGTGAATGGCGAGTCGGCCGTGGCCGATTTCAGATAAACCGTCTCGCAGCAAAACTGCAGCGAGCGGTTGCGCACGAGCGCGCCGGGCAGCAAATGCGCCTCACAGAGAATCTGAAAGCCATTGCAGATCCCCAGCACGAAGCCGCCGTTGTCGGCGAATCGGCGGAGCGCCTGCATCACGGGGCTGAACCGGGCGATGGCACCGGTGCGAAGGTAATCCCCGTAGCTGAAGCCGCCGGGCACGATCACGGCGTCCACCGTGCCGAGCGAGGGCTCCTTGTGCCACAGCAGCCGTGCGTCATGGCCCAAGTGTTGGAGGACATGCACGGCGTCCTGATCGCAGTTGGACGCGGGAAACTGGAGGACGGCGAAGTTCATTCGATCTCGAACCGGTAATCCTCGATCACCGGATTGCTGAGAATCTTGCGGCAGGCGTCGTCGATCTGCTGGCGCACCGCCTGCGGGTCCGCACCGGCCAGTTCCACCTCGATGTATTTGCCCACGTGCACGGCGCCAAAGCCCGCATAGCCCATGTGGATGAGGGCGTTCTGCACCGTCTTGCCTTGCGGATCCAACACCGCCTTCTTTGGGGTAATGACAATCTTAGCTTTCATGGAGCGGTGCATGGGCCCGGCCGCGGCTCTCAAAAGCCGCCAAACAGTGGCACCGTCAAGCCGCATTTGTTGGCACAAAAAAACCCGCCCCAAAGGCGGGTGAAATCAGGGCAGGCCCCCGCTACGAGGTTGGGCCGTGGCTCACGGCACCGCTGCGGTTGGGCCGTGCCACGTTTTCATTGGGCAGCTTGGTGATGCCACCGGTGGTCCCGGCATGGGTGAGGATGGCCTTGTGCAAGTCCTTCGTGGTCGCCTGTGAGGCGCTCCCATCGGTCATGGCCATCTGCCCCTGATCATTGGTCAACAGGCCGGCGATGGCCGTCGGGCATTCATTGACCGGCCCGTGGCTCTTGGGTGCACCCACAAACTCGCAGCCCTTGAGGGTTTGCGCGCTCAGCAGGTTCGAGAACTGCGGCGTGTGGACGCCGCCGGACGCAGGATAGTTGAAGCCCGTGGGCGCTGAGCCATGCACGTTGCGTGTGAACGCCAGGATGGTGGGCGCGCTGCGGAGTTCATCGCCCCCCAGATGCACCGCATAGCTCTGCGCGTTCTTGGGCACGGCACCGGCAATCTTGATGCCGACCGCGCCATTCTGTTCGGAGCAATCCGGATCCAACGGCGAGAGCAGCGAACGGGGGCTGCCCAACGACGACGCGATGGTGGGGGTCGACCAGAGCCATTCGACGTGCATCGAGCGGGTCCAGTCGCCCTGATAAAGCACGTTGGCGTCGCGCGTGGTCAGGAGCCACGGCATCCGGGAGTTGTTGTCGGTGGCGAATCCCTTGAAGGTGTGGCCGATGGACTTGAGGTTGTTGAGGCACTTGACGCGATTGGCGCGCAGCTTGGCCCGGGAGAGTGTAGGCATCAGCAGCGAGCCCAGGATGCCGATGATGGCGATGGCCACCAGCAATTCGATGAGGGTGAACCCCGCCTGTCGCGGCGTGCTTCGGATCAAAGTTTTCAGTTTCATGGAGTCTGGGTGCAAAGGGTTTTCCGGGGGCACTCGACAGCGGGAGGGATCATTCCCACCCAACACAGGCCGTGCGGAGTGCGATACCTAAGGATGGGGTTCTAGGCGCTGAACCGGGGAGGCGGCGGCCGTGGAGCGGCGCCGAGCGTTACCCATGCACTTTGCGGCGTGAAGGCTGGCTGCCATGACGCGGGGGGATGGACACGGAGAAATGACGGATTGAGCACTGCCTCCAGCTGGATGGACAGCGATTGGCCCTCATCGTCCTGCTGCGATTTCTTGCCGGCCGCCACGACGCGGCATAGATGACAGGCGTGCTGCCGGTCAAATGCGCGCTTGAGCGCGGTGAGCGTCGGCAAGTCGCGCGAGAACTCGACGGCCATGCTGATCCACGCGACGGACTGCAGCACCATCCAGTGCAACCCCAGCGAAAACGCCAGGGCCGCCACAGCCGTCACCCTCAGATGGCGCGGGAGATTCATGGAGCCGTTCGAACCATGAGGGGGACGAGCCTTTGCGAAAGGTTATTCACAATGCGCAAGACCCCACGGCGTCAGTCGAAGATCTGCAGCCGGCGCGGCCCGGTCTTGGGCTCGAGCAGGCTGTTGGAACGCGGCTCGGGGATGGCATCATACTGCCACGACACTTTGATCCGGTAAAACACGTTGGTCTCCGAAGGCTTCAGCGGCCCGATGGGCGCCTCCCAGCGATTGGTGAGCTGCCCCTTGGGGAGCCGCTTCATGGGATAGCTGGCGTTGTGGCCACTCACCTGCACCTCGGCCTTGATGGAGTCGTGCAGGATCGCCTTTTCGTTGGAGGCAAATTCCATCTCCACGAGATAAATGCCCGTGGCATTGCGCGGAAGCCTTGTGGCGGTCAGGTTCGTGACCTTGTGATCAAAAAAGCCGCTGGGAATCGCGCAACCGGCCGCCAGCGCCAACAGGGCAAGATGTTTCATGGGGCGCACAGTATCAGGGGACGAAGCCTTGCAACGGCCTGCGCGATTGTAAAGATTTTCCTCCTGCGGCCCCTCCGCAGCAATTTCGTTGACCGCGGCCGCGGGGGCAACCTATGGTGCGCCGTCTCTTTTTGAACGCTCATGTTCGGCACCATTCGCAAACATTCGCAGATGCTTTGGATCGTGATCATCATTTTCACGGTCATCAGTTTTGTCATCTTCTTCACGCCCGGCGCCAGCCCGCGCGACTGGTTCGAGTCTGACGGTCGCGTGCAGGGTCTTTCCGCTGATGACGCCCGTGCGCAGCGCGAGGTGTATGTGGGCTATCTGTTGCAGGGAGTGCCCGATCCCACGCGGCTCAAGGTGGACTTGGACGGCGATGGCGAGCCCGACGGAGACCGGCTGGAGTACGAGGGCCGCTTGCGCGCGCTGCTCCTGGCCAGGGCGCGGACGCTGGGCATCGAGTTTGGCGATGAGGTGGTGGAGGACGAGATCAAGCGGCAGTTTTCCGTCGGGGGCAAGTTCAGCCACGCCATGTACAAGCAGCTCTTGGCGCGCATCCGTGTGGGAGAGGACGACCTGCGCGATTACGTGGCGAGCCAGATGGCCATCGAACAGCTCAACCTCGTCATGGGCTCGGGGGGCGCCTTGGTGAGCAGCCGCGCATTCCGCCCCATCCTGGCCGAGGACCTGGAGGTGTACGACACCGAGGTGGCGGCCATCCGCGCGGGCGATTTCAATGCGAGCGTCACCAACGTGGCGGGGGGTCTCAAGGACTATTACACCAACCACACGGCACGCTACCGCGAGCCGGACAAGGTGCGCGTGGCCTACCTGAAGCTGGACTACACCAAGGGCGGGCGCGCCGAGGCGAACAAGGAACAGCGCGCCATCGCGCCGCTGCTGCGCGCCAAGGACTATCGGATGGAGGAACTTCGCTCCATCGCGACGAACCGCTCGCTGGCGTTGCAGGAGGAGGAGGTCGCCGTGGGCGACCTCGCCGCCCACAAGCTGGGAGAAGTGCTGCAGCGCGTCCAGGGGCTGGGCCCCAACACCGTGCTGCCGGAGCCCATCTCCATCGAGAACGATGGCCTTTACATCGCGGGCCTCGTCCGGCGCATCGAGGGCGAGCTGCCCAAGTTCGAGTCGCTCGACGCCGCCAAGTCCAACGCGCTGCGGCAGTCGTTCGTGGCCGATCAGACGATGGAGCTTGCGCTGGAGCGCGGCCGCCAGTTCTACACCAACCTTTCCAACCAGCTGGGCGCGGGCAAACGCTTTGCCGAAATCACCCAATCTCACGAGAAGAGCCACCGCGTGAAGCTGCTGCAGGTGCCCTCCTTCTCCATGAAGGACACGGCGGCGGACCGGTTCAACCTCATCAAGGACTACGTGGATCTGCCCGACCTGAAGCAGGCCGTGCGCGGACTTCCCTCCGAGCGCGACATGACCAAGCCCTCCGACCGCATCACGCGCTTTGTCGCCACGGCCAGGGGCGGATTCGTGCTGAGCCTCACCAAGCGGGTGGCCCCCAGTGAACAGGAAGTGCGGCTGGCGCTGGCTGGCGACGAATTGCGCGCGCGCCGGCGGCAAAGCCAGGAGGAATCCAGCCGCGAACACTACGTGCCCAGTTTCGGCCCGCAACGCGTCGCCATGGCGCCCCCGCGCTGGTTCCAGCCGGAATTGGAGAAGGTGCGCCTGGAATTCTACTCAAGGTCGCTCGACCACAAGCGCCGCGAACTGGAAGATGAACGCAAGCACATCCAGTCGGGCGGCGGCGCGCCGCAGGATGATACCAAGCGGCTGGTGCAGCAGGCTCAACTGGAGGAAATCGAAGGCCGGCTCAAGTTCCTGGCCAAGCGCAAGCAGGCGGTGGAGCAGTACCTTCGCTAGCCTGCGCCCTCCCACCAGGACGCGCTACGCACCCGCGTGCTCGTCGTTTCCTTCCTCGATCTCATGGCGTGTCCGCCGCGAGAGCCATGGCCGCACAAACCCGTAGATCAGGTACGCCAGGAATACGAAAGGCATCGCCACCGGCAGCGCCTTGCGGCCCAACGTGACCAGGAACCCCAAGGCCAGCATTACCAGCACCATGAAGATGAACGACCGCCGCGCACGCCAGTCCACGGTCTTAAACGTGGGATAGGGCACCTTGCTCACCATCATGGCCGAGAGGAACAGCAGCAGCACGGGCAGCGCGAATTTCCAGTTGCTCTTCACGAAATCCTTTTCCTCAAACCAAATGAGGAAATACGCGATGCTGGCGATGAGCCCCGCCGCCGCCGGAATGGGAAAGCCCATGAATTCGCGGCCATGATCGGGCACAGGATTGCTCTCGGCCATCGTGGCCAGGCAGTTGAACCGCGCCAGCCTGAGCGCACCGCAGATCACATAGATGGACGCGATGAACCAGCCGATCTCCTCCCAGTTCTGTCGGAACACGTCGGCAAGCACCACTTTGTACACCAGGAAGGCCGGCGCCACGCCGAAGGACACAACATCGGCCAGCGAGTCAAATTCGCGACCGAAGGGGCTATCATAGCCGCCCAGCCGCGCGACGCGGCCATCGAGCACATCCAAGATGCACGCGAGCAGGATGAGCTCCAGCGCCCAGACGATCTTCTGCCGCGCCTCCGCAAACGTCGCTTCATCGAACAGCGAGGGCGCCTGCACGATCAGCGTCAGCGCGAGGAATCCGCAGAAGAGGTTGCCGGCCGTGAACAGGTTGGGCAGGAAATAAATCTTGAGCTCCGGACTGCGTTCGCGCGTTTCGGAGTCGGAAGGCGGGGTCGTTTGCATTTTGCTCCCAGCAGCACCCAAGGGTGGGAATTCTCCAGGATTGTGGGAGGTGAGAGTATCCAAAAGATGGCGGCCATGGAAAGGCGATTCCCACGGGCGTCCACTTTTTAGGTTCCGGCGCACGGGCCCACCCACTAGATTCCCCGGCGTGAGCGTCGCAGAAACCGATCTGGCCATCCTCGGTGGAGGCCCCGGCGGGTACATCACCGCACTGCGCGCGGCCCATCAGGGCCTGCGCGTGACGGTGGTGGAACAGGCCGGCCTGGGCGGCGCCTGCCTCAACACGGGCTGCATCCCCACCAAGGCCATGGTCGCCAGTGTCGCCCTCCTGCGCCAGGCTCGCGCCGCCGCGGCGATGGGAATCCACGTGGCGGCAGATGCGGCCGTCCTGCCCGCCATGATCCAGCGCCGACGCGATGTGGTGGCGAAACTCGGCCAGGGCGTGCAGGCGTTGCTGCAGAAGAACCGGGTGACGGTGGTGAAGGGTCGCGGCCGCCTGCAGAGCTCACGTGTCGTGGAGGTACAGGGCGCCGGCGCGCCGACCTGCCTTCAGGCTGCGCGCGCCATCATCATCGCCACAGGGTCGCGCCCGAAGGAACTTCCCGTGGCGCCGCGCGACGGCCGAGTCATCCTCAATAGCGACGATCTGCTGGAACTGGACACGCCGCCTGGCGAACTCATCATTGCCGGCGGCGGTTATATCGGCTGCGAATTTGCCTCCCTCTTCGCCGGGCTGGGAAGCCGCGTGAGCGTGATCGAGATGATGGACCACCTGCTGCCCGGGCTGGACCGGGATCTGGGACTTGCGCTTGCGCGCAGCTTCCGGCACGCGGGCATCGAGGTGAAATTGCAGCAGCGCATCACCGGCACCGTTGTGGAGGGTTCGCGCGTTCGCGTGACGCTCGCCGACGGCCACACCCTGTCGGGCGACCGGCTGCTCGTCGCCGTCGGTCGCACGCCCAACAGCGGGGATCTGGGACTTGAAACCGCCGGCGTGCAACTGGAGCACCATGCCATCCGTGTGGACGACCACATGGAAACCACGGCGCCGGGCGTGTACGCCATCGGCGACGTCACCGGCCAACTGGCTCTGGCGCACGTCGCCGCCGCACAAGGCCGTGTTGTGGTGGACAACCTGCTTGCGGGCCGGCACGCATCGAGGATGGACTATCACCAGGTTCCCGCTGTCGTGTTCACCCATCCAGAAATCGCCACGGTCGGCCTGTCTGAAGAAGAGGCCAAGGCTCGCAGCCTTTCGGTGCGCGTCGCACGGTTTCCCTTCGCGGGCATCGGCAAGGCTGTGGCCTCGGGCGAGGCCGACGGCTTCGTGAAACTCGTGGCCTGCGCCGACTCGGGCGCTCTTCTGGGCGGCCACATCGCCGGTGCCAGCGCCGGCGAACTCATCGGGCAACTGGCTCTGGCACTGAAGTTGGGTGCCAAGGCGCGCGATCTGACTGACACCATTGTGGCGCATCCCACGCTGGGCGAGGCGGTGATGGAAGCCGCCGAGGGATTGTTCGGCCAGTCCACCCACTCTGTGAAACGGTGAAGAACATCGTCTATTTTGACCTGGAAACGCAGCGGTCGGCCCACGATGTCGGCGGCTGGGGCCACATCTCCCGCATGGGCATGAGCGTGGGCGTGACGTACAGCACGGCGCGCGGCGGCTATGCGATCTACGGTGAGCCCCACGTGGACGGGCTGGTGCAGGAATTGCAACGCGCTGACCTGGTGGTGGGGTTCAACATCCTGCGCTTTGACTACGAGGTGCTCCACGCCTACACCTCGCTGGACCTGCGCCAGCTGCCGACGCTGGACATGATGGTGGAACTGGGAAAGCACCTAACCCACCGGCTCTCGCTGGACTCGATCGCGCAGGCGACGCTGGGCGTGGAAAAAACCGCCGAAGGACTTCAGGCGCTCGAATGGTTCAAGCAGGGCCGAATGATGGACATCGCCGAGTACTGCTGTTTTGACGTCAAGATCACCCGCCTGGTCCACGAGTACGGCGCGTCCCACCAGCAGGTGCTTTACGCCGACCGCACCGGAAAGCACCGGACCGTCCCCGCCCGCTGGTAGCTTTTAGCGCACGCTACGGCAGCGCCTCCGCCACGGCCTGCGCGAGCTTCTGCCGGTACTCCGGCGAGTCGATCCGCCGGGCCTCCGCCGCGTTGGAAAGATAGCCGCCCTCGACCAGGATGGCGGGGCGTTTTTGGTCCTTGAGCACCGACATGAACCGGACCCGCCGCACTCCCCGGTCGTCCATCCCGCAGGTGGCCAGCATCTGGCTGTGGACGCGCGAGGCCAGCTGGAGGTTGGTGGTGTCGTGGACGTTGTTGGGAAGGGCGCGTTCCACGGGATCCTTGAACCCGCGCGTGAGGTGCGAGGGCATCCCCACCGGGGCGATGCAGTAGGTCTCCAGTCCGCTCACGTGGGGCGCGGCGTAGTTGAAATGCAGGCTGACAAAGAGCGTCGCGCGCACGCGGTCGGAAAACTCCACCCGGTCTTCATTGGCCACGCCCTTGTCGGCGGTGCGGGTGAGGTGCACTTTCCAGCCGCGCGACTCGAGCAGGGGCTTGAGCCTCAGCGCCCAGTCCAGCGTGTACTCCTTCTCGAATTTCCGGTTGACGATGCTCTGCGTGCCCAGATTGTCGGCGCCGTGGCCCGGGTCAATCACCACCACGCGCCCCAAGTGCTGCATGGCGGACGCCAGCGGGTCGATGTGCTTGTGCATGTCCAGCGGATGCAGATAGAGGTGGCCCTTGACCAGCTTCGGAGAAAAACCCAGCCAGACCTGGACGCCCTGGCAGTGCACCAGCCGGTTGTCCGCCATCAGATCAAATCGCTGCCCGGAAATCACCAGCCGGTGAATCAACTCGCCCTGATTCTTGAGCCGCGCGAACTGGCAGTTGCCACGGCGCCGGCCCCAGGCTTCCAATGAAATCCATTCCACACCGGCAACCCTGGCCGTGAACGCAGCGGGAGGAAGCTTGGTCTGCACGATTTCCCATCCCGGTGCGGGCCGCTCGGGAACCAGCGGCGTCGGTGGCACGATGGTGCGCGAGGGTGATTGTGGCGCGGCGGGTGTGGGAGCTTCGGGAACCGAAGGACGCACCACCGGTGGCACGGGCTTGTCCACCGGCCCGGGTACCACGGGGCGGGTTGGCCCGGTTCCGACCACCGGGGGCGGCAGTGTCTCGGGGGGTTCGGCCGTGCGAAAGACGACGGGGGCCCGGTTGTCCGGCGAGGTCTGGCAGCTGACCAGCAGGAGCGCGGCCAGCACGGGCCCAGCCGTGCGCCAAAGCATTGGTCTTAACCTCCCCTTCATGTCGCGAACGACCGGAACGAACCGTACGCATCTTGCACGGAAAGGTCGAGCCGATTTCTCCATCCTGTCGCCTTGTCGCCGATCACGGCGGTGGATTATTCTGCCGGGGCGATGAACGCACTTGCCTCGTGAAACTGCTCGTGGCCATCACCGGAGCCAGCGGGGCGATCTACGCCCAGCGCCTCCTGGACCGCATCGACGCGCGCCAGCATGAGTTGCACCTGGTGATGAGCCCGTACGCGCAGCAGGTTTTGGCCGGGGAATTGCCCGGTGGCCTTCGTGTGCCCGAAGGAGCGCACCAGCACGCCATCAAGAGCATGAACGCGCCCTTCGCCAGCGGCACCCATGCGCCCGATGCGATGGTGGTGATTCCCTGTACGATGGGCACGATGGGCCGCATCGCGCACGGTTTCAGCACCGACGTGCTGCTGCGCGCGGCCGATGTCTGCCTCAAGGAGCGGCGGCGGCTGATCCTCGTGCCCCGCGAGACGCCGCTCAATTTAGTCCATGTCAAAAACATGGAGCTGCTGCTGCTGGCCGGCGCAACCATCCTGCCGGCCAACCCGTATTTCTACTCCGGCGCGCGCACGCTGGAGGAACTGGCGGACACGGTGGTGGCCCGCGTGCTCGACCATCTGGGACTGACGCACGACATCGGCCCGCGCTGGGCGGATGAACCGGCAGACTGACGGCGCGCTTCATTCCGGGCGCGGGCTTGAGTTTTGGCCAAGCCTTGAGCAATGTCGGGCCCGTGACCGGGAACCGGATATGGGCCCTTCTGTGCACATGGGCGGAGTTCGTCAAGTTCTCGCACACGCTCTTCGCGCTGCCCTTTGCGCTGGCGTCGATGCTGCTGGCGGCGCGCTCAAAGTCTTTCCTGCTGTCTAATCCCCCGCCGCTGATGAAGCACGGCTGGCCCGGATGGCGCCTTTTCCTGCTCATCCTTGCCGCCATGGCGACGGCACGCACGGCCGCGATGGCGTTTAACCGCATCGCCGACCGCAAGTTTGACGCGGCCAATCCAAGGACGCGGGATCGGCACCTGCCCGCGGGACGCATCGGCCTCTTCAGCGCCTCCGTGCTCTGTGTCGCCGCTTCGGCCGGCTTCGTCGGGGTCTGCCTGCTCATCAACCCGCTCTGCTTCCGGCTTTCTCCCGTGGCCCTCGGAATCATCCTCGGCTATTCGCTCACCAAGCGCTTCACCGACTTTACACACCTGGTGCTCGGCGCGGCGCTGGCGCTGGCGCCGGTGGGCGCGTGGATCGCGGTGACAGGCTCGTTTGATTTCGCGCCCATCAACAGCAGCGCGTCGGGATGGCGCTGGTTCACCGAGATGCTCGGCTCTGTCGGCAGCGGCGCCCTGCTGCCCACGGTCATGGCCGCAGCCGTCCTCCTCTGGCTGGTGGGATTTGACATGATCTACGCCATTCAGGACTACGACTTCGACCGCACGCACGGGCTCCATTCACTCGTGGTGCGGTGGGGGCCGCAGAATGCGCTTGCGGCGGCGCTGCTCGCGCACATCGCCATGTTTGGCCTCCTGGTTTTTTTGGGCCTCATTGCCAGCTTTCGATTTCCGTATTGGGTCGGGATGTTGATCACCCTGCTTCTGCTTGGATTGGAACATTGGATCGTGCGGCGGCGCGGGCTGCAGTGGGCAGAAAAATCCTTCTTCCGACTCAACGCCACCATCAGCATGATTTTCATCGCCGTGGTGTGGGCTGAGGTGGCCTTCCACACGTTCTGGAGCTACCGGACGTTCTGACATGCGCCGAGGCGAAGACACTGCACTGCATGGCCTGCGCGAGAAGGTGGCGGCGGGCGAGCGATTGTCGGAAGCCGACGCGTTGCGCCTCTTCGAGTCCAAGGACCTCAATGCCGTGGGTGCGATGGCCGACCAAGCCCGCGCGCGCAAGGTGGGCAACCGCGCCAGCTACATCCTCAATCGCTACATCAACTATTCCAACTACTGCATCCTCTCCTGCCAGTTCTGTTCCTTTGCGCGCAAGAAGCGCGACGCCGATGGCTTCGAGCTGTCCGTGGAGCAGATGGTCGCCAAAGCGCGCGAGGCGCTGGCGCTGGGCATCACGGAGCTGCACATCGTGGGCGGGCTGCACCCCACGCTGCCGTTTGGCTACTACGTGGAGATGCTGCGCGCGCTCAAGGCACTTGACGCCCGGCTGCAATTGAAATGCTTCACGGCCATCGAAATCCTGCACCTCGCCTGGCAGGGAAGGAAATCCGTCGAGCAAACGCTCATCGAACTTAAAGACGCCGGGCTCGATTCGCTCACGGGCGGCGGAGCGGAGATTTTTAACAAGGAGGTGCGTCAGGCGATTGCGCGCGGCAAGGAATCTGCCGAAGAGTATCTGGCGGTGCATCGCGCGTGGCACCGGCTGGGGGGACGCAGCACCTGCACGATGCTCTTTGGCCATGTCGAGACGCCCGCCGACCGCGTTGACCACCTGCGCCAGCTGCGCGCCCTGCAGGATGAGACGCACGGCTTCACGGGGTTCGTCCCCCTGCCCTATCAGCCGGAGAACAACCAGGTGCCCGTGGATCATCCGCCCACGGGATTTGACCAGCTTCGCACGCTCGCCGTGAGCCGTCTGTATCTGGACAACTTCGACCACATCACCGCCTACTGGGTGGGCATGGGGCTCAAGCTCGCGCAGGTGGGTTTGAGCTTTGGCGCCGATGACCTGCACGGCACGATCCTTGAGGAGCACATCTTCCACATGGCCGGCGCGCCCACGCCGCAGTGTCAATCGGAGGCCGACATGGTGAAGGCCATCCGCGAAGTGGGGAGAACCGCCGTGCAGCGAAACACGTTTTATGAACCCGTGCGCGAGTGGGGCGAAGCCGGCGCGCCGTCCCTGCCAGATGCGGGCGGCCGGTCGCCGCTGCTCGACCACAATCTCGCCACCGCATGAACAACCCCGCGCGCCCGCGCATTGGCTCGGTACCCTTCCTCAATTCCGCTCCGCTCACCCATGGCATCGAGGGCGACACGATCTTCGCTCCGCCCTCCGCGCTGGCCAAGCTGCTTCATGAAGGAGAGGTGGATGCGGCGCTCTTGAGTGTCACGGCCGTGCTGTTGACGGAGGGCTACGACATCCTCGATGGCATCGCCGTGGCTTCGCATGGTGCTGTCCGCAGTGTGTTCTTGGCGCACCGCCGCCCGATCGAAGAGGCGAAGGCGATTTATTGTGACACCGCCTCGTTGACAAGCGTAAACCTCTTGCGCGTGCTGCTCTCCCAGCGTGGACTCGCACCGCAACTGCTGCCGCTTGAGGATCCGGGCACTGCAGCAAACCATGACTTCGTCCTGCTCATCGGCAATGCGGGGCTGGATTTTCTCGACTCGCCCCACGACCACACCATCTGGGATCTGGGGGCGGCGTGGCATGAGCTCACCGGCCTGCCCTTTGTCTACGCGGTGTGGGCGCTGCGCCGGGGCGCGCACGACGCGGCTCTGCGCCAGAAGCTGCGCCAAGCCAGGGCCCGGGGGCTAGGGGATTTGCAGCAGATCATCGCCTCGTATCCACGCTACGACGAGTCGACGCGCCGGACGTACCTCACCTCGAATTTGCACTATGGGCTGGAAAACCCAGAGAAGTCGGGGCTTGCGCGGTTCACGGCACTGTTGCGCAAGTCAGCAGTGGGGCGCGTCTACGACCCCGCGTACGTGCGCTGACGCCTCTTGCGGAGCTAGCGCTGCTGCTTCACGAACGCAATGGCCGCCGTGACAAATTCCGTGGGGTCCTTTGCAAACGTGCCGTTGTCCGTCTCGATGGCGAGCACGCCGCCCCAGCGCGCTTTCTTGAGCTCGGCGAACAGCCCCTTGTAGTCGGCGTCGCCCGTTCCCACTTTCACGTCCAAGAGCACGCTTTTTCCGTCAACCTTCTCCGTCTTCTTGTCTTTGAGGTGGATGTCGTAGACGCGCCCCTCGTATCCGCGAAACGCTTGGGCGGCGTCAAAACCTGCGCCCACCAAGTGGCCCACGTCCATGCAGACGCCGATGCGCCGGTCGCGTCCCTTCAGCACGCTCCACACTTTTTCGGGCGTGCCGTACACCGATTCCTTGCCGTGGTTGTGGATGGCCAGCTTGATGTCGTACTCCTTCACCAACGCCTCGAGCCCATCCCACAGCGCCTTGTCGTTGGTCGGCTCCACGACGATGAGCTTGATCCCAACCAGCTTGGCGAACTCAAAGAGCTTGCGATTCTTCTCCTTGTCCGGCGAGGTGCCCGCGACGCCAAACGTGTATACCGTAAGCCCGTGTTGATCGAGGATGGCCTTCTTGCGCAGCGTCTCCTCACGCGGCGCGTTGGGATCCATGTGGCCGCCCATCATCTGGATTTGTTTGAGCCCGTGTTTGACGGCGAAGGCCACCGCCTGATCGAAGCTCATGTTGCGGCAGGTCCACGTCTGCAGCCCCACCGTGGGTGCGTAGTCGGCCGCGGGCAACGCCACGGCGAAGCAGAGAGCGCCCAACAGGATCGAAAGACGTGACCACGGACGAGAGCGGAGGCATTGCATGGGCCAAATTCAATCGCATTGCCCGCCCGCGTCAACGGCAAAGCAGACTTTAGGGTGCCGCCGGCACCACGCGCAGGTCATCCAGCCGGATGGGCGTGCCCGAATAAGGATGCGCCCACACGCTGGCGCGGCCGGGGGCAGGCATTGCATCCTCATTCCAAACGACATTCCAGCCCTCCGGCTCGCGTTCGCCTTCCATCCATGCCTTGCCTTCCACACGCCACTTGTCGGCGGCCATGGCACGCACTTGCAGCGAGAGATGCGCCCACCGGCCCGTGGTCCAAATCCAATCGGCGCCAGCGACGACCACATCGCCCTTGAGAAGCTCCAGCCTGCGCTTGGCCGCGCTGATCATCAGCCGGTAGCCGCCGACCCCGTTGAGCCCGACGCCAAACGCGGGTTGTTGCCGGCCCGCACGCGTGCCCCAAAATCGAGCCGACACCCGATCTCCCGCCTGCCGCGTCGGGCCAAACATGATGCCGTACTGATCCAGCGGCGTCCCCGGCAATTCCAAGAACCGGTTGCCGCCCTCGCTGCGCAGGGCAAATTCGCCATTCAAAATGAGCAGCGTATCAGGCAGCGCTTCAGCCCGGCTGAAGTCCTCAGCAAAGACCCGCTGTGGATCGGGAGCCTTCGGCGCCGCCGTCAGCGCGGTTGCCACCACCAGCACCAGCAGCACGGTGCGTTTGCTTGCGTGATTCATGGTGTCCTCCATTTCGTTCATTCGCTGCGCAGCGAGGGCAGCAGCTCGCCGCGCAAAGCCATTGAGGTCGCCAGCCCGATCCAGACCATTCCGCTCAGGAGGATGGCGCCCACCGTGAGGGCAATCGCCGAAGGCTGCATCCCGTGACCTGGCGCATCCAAGGCCGGCCACACCGCCAGCAGGGCCGACATCACGCCTGCGAGTGTTCCCATCGCCAGCAATCCGCCGTGTTCGGCCCAGACCAGCCAGTGCAACGCGCCCCTGCCAAATCCCACGGCTTCCATGAGTGCCAGTTCGCCGCGACGCTCCAGCACATTGCGCAGCACCATCACGCCCAGCCCGGCACTGCCCAGCAGCAGCGAGAGACCACCCAAGGCCTGAAAAATGTCGAGGTAGGTATTCTGAACGCGGCTGAAGGCTGCCAGACGGTCGGTGGCGGCCGTGAGTTCCAATCCGTGATCCTCGAGGGCAAACTCCAGCTCCTTTCGCGCTGCCTGCGCGGCGTCGGCGTGCGCGGCATCCACCAGCAGCACGCGATAACCCGCGGCAGAGGGAAAGCGTTGCACGAACTGATCCTCGGCGATCAGCAGGTCGCCCTGCAACATGGAATGGGCCAGCATACCCACGATGCGGATGCGGAAGGTGCCGCCGCGCTCGTCGGGATAGTCCAGTGTGTCGCCGACTCGCTTGTGCAGTGCCCACTGCCCCGTGCTCAAGTCCACCACACCGGGAACGGCTCCGTCGGCATAGCGACGGGAGAGCAGATCCCAGCCGTGGAGTCGATCCCCGCCCGCTTCCTCGGCGGCAAAGGTAAACGCACCGCGACGGGCCAAGAGCGCGGGTTGAACGCCCAGCACGCGCGGCTCACGCGGCTGGTTGAGGTTGAGACAACTGGCGTCGTCGCCCTCGCGCAGGCGCAGTGGCACCAGCGTGCCCGCCGGCACCTTGGATTCGTTCACCGCCATCTTCTCGCGCCCGGCCGAGGTGTTTAGGTCGTGCAACACCGCTGCATCGGCAATGCCAAAAAAGGCGAACCCACCCGTGCCCGAAGTGCGTGTTCCCATGCCCTGTTCCGGCGGAACTCGGAATGCACCGACGGCCACCACCAGAAAGACGCCGCATGCCAGCAGGCTGACGCACGCCAGGCTGCGCCCGCGACGGCGCGCGCCAGCACGCCAACCCATGGCACCCAGCGAGGCAAAGCCTGTCCCTCCCGCCGAAGCCAGCCCTCCCAGCCACGCGTGACACGCGCCAATGCCCGATGCCAGAAGCAGCGCGCCGGCGCCGAAGAATCCTCCCGCCTTGGCCTGCCCTGCCGCGCCCTTCATGCTCCACGCCAGCACGAGCGCGCCGCACAGACAAAGGGCGGCGGTGAGAGCGCCGGAACGAGAGGCTCCGGGCTGCGGCCGCGCCAGATGCATTCCGGCGTTGAGCAGGGTGGCGGCCTGCGCTTGTCGAAGCCGGCGCAAGGTCAGCCAGACGGTGAAAAGCGCCATGACGATGCCGCCGCACATCCCCACCACCACGGTTACCGGCAGCACATGATAATCAATGCTGCCGGCTCCCAACGCGCCCGCCCAAATGGTGCCCAGCCCGCGCGTCAAGAGGTGCGTGTATCCCAGCCCCGCCAGCGCACCCAGTCCGGACCCCAACACGGCGAGCACCGCTCCCTCGAGCAGAACCAGCGTGCCTACTTGGCGGCCCGTGAATCCAATGGCCAGCATCGTGCCCCATTGCGGCGCACGCTGCTCGGTGCCAAAGGCGAAGAGCAGTCCCATGAGGAGCAACGCCGCCGTGATGAGAAAAAAACTCAAGCTGACGAACAGTACGCCAAAGTCGTTGGCTGACCGGCCGTCCAGCGCGAAGGTGCGCACGTCGCGAAACTGCAAGCCAATCGCCGCAGGATCCAGACGCTGCCGCAGCGCCGCTTCGATTTCCTGGTGTCGGCCGGGGCCAAGTTCGTAGCGCACGGCCGTGGCGGCGCCGTAGCGGTTGGCCCAGTGGGCCTTCCCGGCGTCCCACGACAAGAAGGCCTTGGGTGTGCCGCGGTGTTCCTTCCAATACGCCTCGTCTTGCGGACGGATTTTCTTGAGATCCACGTCAATCCCCGGTTCCCAATTGCGGATTTCATCCACGCCGGCAATGCCGGGAAAGTCGGGCATGAGCTCGCGGTCGCCACCGTGCGCCGACGTGGGCACAACGCCCGCCACGGTGAAGGTTGCGTTGCGTTCCTCAAGCTGTCGATTCATCCCCAGCACGTAATACGACAGGCTCAAGGGGTCTCCCTTCCGCGCACCCAATTCCTCGGCCAGCCACTGGGTGAGCACCACGCCTTGCGTCCCCAGATTGGGAAAGTCTGCCAAGGGCGGCGCCGAGGATTCCAGAGCCGTCACCATCGAGTAGGGTACGGTGTGATTGCCAGAGCGGATTTCGTTGACCAGGTAGGTGAGCACGGTCTGCGTGGCATTGCCCGCGCCGCGCGCCGCCTCCAGCGCGGGTGGATCCAGAAAGATGCGGCCGGTGCGCAGCTCGAGCACGTCGTGCTGTGGAAGTTCGCGCAGCTCCAGTTCGGCATCGGCCAGCTGCCAGTGCTTTCTTAAGCTCGTGTTGGCTTGTGCCAGAATCGCGGAAGTCGCGGCGCCCGTGTCGCCGGCGGCGGCGAGCAGCACGTTGGCGCGCCCGGGCATTTCGGCCTCTTTCTGCAGCCAGTCGAGACTCACAAACACGTTGTGCGGGGGCGTCGCGCCGGGCCGCAGGTTGAAGTCGGCCAGTTGCGATTGAGGGTCCAGAATGCCCGCCACGCGCAGTCTCAAACGCACCGTCAGGTCTTCCGCCAGCGCCAGAGGCGCGTCGCGCGGGAGGATGCTGGGCCTGGCGATGCGCATCGAGAAGGTGTCGCCCAGCTTCAGATTCAGCTGCGCGGCCAGCCGTGGATTAATCAGCGCGCCTTCTGCAGCGAGCGCGACGGGAGGGCTGCCGGACGGCGCGCACTTCCAGAAATCGTCCGTGACCCCCATGAGCTGCACCTGACTGGCGCGCGCCTTGGATTCGGGGTGCTGCGCCGTGGCATTGAGGCGCAGCGCGGCAACCAGTAGCGGGGCGCCAGCCGTCGTCTCCTGCATCTCCGTTGCCAGCGCCGCGCGAAAGTAGCGGTCATGCTGAATCAGCGCCGCATGGATTTTCCCCAGCCGCTCCAGCGCCTGCCGGCGCAGGGTGTGGCGCACGCAGTCGCCCACAGCCAGCGCGCCGGTCAACACCGCCGCCGCCACGGCCGCGCCCAGCACCGTGCCCGCGTGCGAACGGGCGTGGAAGCGCAGGCTGCGCGCGATGAGAGTCCAGCGTGTCATGGCTCTCGCAGGCGGCCTTCGCAAAGCTGGAACTGGCGGTTCATGCAGCGCGCCAGATCGGGCGAATGCGTCACGGCGACCAGGGTCACCTGCTCCTCACGATTAAGCTCCACCAGCAAATGACTGAGCGACTGGGCCGTGGCGTGGTCGAGCGCACCCGTTGGCTCGTCAGCCAGCAGCAGCCGCGGGCGGTTGATAAGCGCACGCACCACCGCCACGCGCTGCCGCTCACCCCCAGAAAGCTCTCCGGGCCGGTGCGCCATGCGGTTGGAAAGCCCCACACGATCAAGCAGTCGGCGCGCGCGCGAGGGCGCCTCTGCATCGGCGCGCCCCCGCGCCAGCGTGGGCAAGAGCACATTTTCCATGACGGTGCACTGCGGCAGGAGGTGATGGCTTTGGAAGACGAAACCCAGCGCGCGGTTGCGCAGCGCGGCGAGCTGGTCGCGATCCAACGCCGCCAGGTCTTCGCCCTGCAACCACACACGGCCGCGCGTGGGCAGATCCAGCGCGCCCATGAGGTTGAGCAGCGTGCTCTTGCCCGAACCGGAGGGGCCGGTCACGGCGACCGACTCACCGGCGTGGATTGCAAGCGAGAGGTCAGCGAGCACCGTCAGCACGGCCCCGTCGTGACCGGGGTATTCCTTCGACACGGCTTCCAGGCGCACCAGCGGCTGCGATTCAGGCATGGGAGGATTCTCCAATCCACCGCGCGGCCTTCAATTCAAATCGCGGGAGGCTGTCGGCGGGCATCAACTTCACCGGCACGCGCAGGCCCAAAGCCGCGCGCAGTGCTTCCTCGACCGAGGCGACGGAGAGCGCAGCGCCATGCGAGGGCTCCACTTCGATGATGAGCCCCGACAGCGCGCCCTCGCGGGTGACGCGAACGCGGTATTCGGCAATCTCGTGGAACTGGCGCAAGATGTGATCCACGGCCGTTGGATGGACATTCACGCCACGGATGATGACCATGTCATCCACGCGCCCCAGGATTCCGCCGGCCAGCCGCAGGGGACCGGCGCCGGGCAGCGCTTTCACGAGGTCGCCGGTACGGTAGCGCAGCACCGGCGAAGCCGTGCGTTGCAGCGTTGTCAGCACCAGTTCGCCGGCCTGCCCCGCTACCACGGGCGCGCCGCTGGAAGGCTCCACCACCTCGGCGAGGTAGTCGCCCTCCATCACCTCCAAGCAATCAGGATGGTCGACCGATTGAAAGCTCACCGGCCCGGTCTCGGTCATGCCATGGTGATCAAACACCTGCGCGCCCGGCCAGGCCGCCTGAAGCCGTTCCCGAACCGACGGGATGCTGCCGCCGGGCTCGCCCGCCACCAGCAACACCCGCACGCATCCCTCCCGCAGATTCACCTGCTCACGCGCGGCCACCTCCGCCAGGTGCAACGCATAGGTGGGGGTGCAGCAGAGCACGGTAACGCGGTTCTCCAGCAAGAGCCGCAGGCGCGTGATGCTGGAGAGCGCGCCGCCGGGAAAGCAGAGGCAGCCCGTCTGCACCGCGGCGTCGAAGGCCAGCCAGAACCCGAGGAAGGGCCCGAAGGAGAACGCAAACAAAACGCGGTCGCCCGCGTGCACGCCCGCGGCGGAAAGGACGGTCCTCCACGAATCCACCATGGACTGCCAGCTCTCCTTGGTGTCCAGCCAGCGCAACGGCGCACCGCGAGTCCCGCTCGTCTGATGACAGCGCGTGTACTGCGCCACGGGGAAGGAAAGATTGCGGCCGTAGGGCGGGTACTGGGCTTGGTCTGCCACCAATTCCGCCTTGGTGGTGAAGGGGAACCGCTCGGCAAACTCCGCTAGGCTCGACACATCCGCGGGGGCGTGGGCGGCCGCAAGCTTGGAGGTGTAAAACGAGTTGGCCGGACGTAGAGCGGCAAGCAGGGCGCGAAGGCGGGCGAGCTGCTCGTCGGCGCGGCCGTGGCCGGGGGAACCCATATCGCAAAAACCTCTAACGGGCGGCGCCGGCCTGTGTCGTGGGCGCCGCGCCGGCAGACTTGGCGGGCGGCGTAGGCTTGTATTTGGTGACGAGGTAGCCCCCCACGGCCGCAAGCACGATTCCCAGCAGGAAGGGCGCCTTGACGTGCGGCCAATGATGCTCCCGGGTGGTGGACACCACGGCGTTTACGATGGGCGCGCCGGCAAAGATGATGGACATGACGACTGGCACATAAAGCGGTGTGGGCTTTGGCGCCGCGCCAAAGGCCAGCAGTACCCCCAGCGCGCCCACCGCGCCAAGAATGCCCGCCACGAGCGACCATCCCATGCCCGCTGCGGGATAGGCCCAGAATGCCAGCGACGCGCCCCGCAGCTTGAGGATCACAAGCGGTGCCAGCACCGCCGTGAGGAAATACGCCAAGCCCACCCACAGAAACGCCTTGATGCGCCCCGTCTCGGCGTCGGCCATGCCCTGTGCGCCGGAGTGGAGGAAGATGCCGTAGATGCCCCAGCACGCGACCGTGAGCAGTGCCCAGCAGAGCCACGCGGGAAAGGGTACGGAAGTGTTGGCCGTCATCATGCGGGGGGCAATGTAGTGGGCGGGTGGAGGGACTTCAAACCGTTTGTCACCCGCATCATTCAAGCTGCGTGGCATCGGCCATATCGATGAGCCCGGAGATGGCAGCGGGAATATCCGTGGCCTTCATCTTGCCTTCGGCGTCGCGCCTGACGCAGACGACCGTGAGCGCGCCGCGCGCGACTTCCTCGTTCTGGCGCAGGAACCGGAACTGGTAGCGCAGGCTCCGCGCATGCTTGGCCTCCACCAGCAGGCGCACCGTGACTTCATCCTCAAAGTGCAGCGGGCGCCGGTAGTCGCACTCGGCGTGCACCCGCGGCCAGCCCACACCCAGCGAGGCATCCACGATGGACGTGCCCAGCGAGCGAAAGAACGCATGCTCGGCCGTCTCCATGTACCTGAAAAAATTTGCGTAGTGCACGATGCCGGCCATGTCGGTCTCGCTGAACTCGACGCGGCGTTGGATGCAGAATTCGCTGGCCATAGCATCAGAAGGGCTGGGGTTGAGTGGACACCTGTTCAAAGAGGGCCGCCATGGTCCGCGCCATGGCCGTGTGGGTGAAGCGATCCAGCACGACTTGTCGCCCCTGCAATCCCATGGCGCGGGCGCGGGCGGGATCCTTCAGCATATCTTCCAATGCCGCCGCCAACGCGGGCGCATCGGACGCACCGGGCGGATCGTAGCACACGCCCCCGCCGGTGGCCTCGACCAGCTCCGGAAAGGATGCGCAGCGCGGCTGCACGACGGGCACGCCCGCGGCCATGGCCTCGATGACGTAGAATCCAAACGCCTCGCCAAACCTCGCGGGCACCGATAGCACCGAGAGCGACGCGAGGAAGCGCTGCTTGTCCGCGCGATCCAGATTGCGCTGAAAATCCACGTCGCCCAGCAGTCCGTGCGCATCCAGCCGCTGGCGCAGCTCCTTCACGAGCGGCTCGTCGCCGGGCCCGCAGCCACCGCCAATCCGCAGCTTGAGCTGCGACATCCGATTGCGCCCTCGCAGCAGGATGTACGCGTCCACCAGCGTATCCAGCCCCTTGTCGCGGCACATGCGCGAGAAATAGCCCAGCACCGGCGGGTGTTGCGGCGCGCTGGCGGCCTCGAAGCCGGCGGGATTGATACCGTTGGGCACGACATGAAGCCGGTCTGCAGGGATGCGCAGGCGCGACTGCATTCGGCTGGCGTAATAACGACTGGGCGCCACGAAGGCCGCCACGTCGCGCGCGCTCTCCGCCATGAGTTCCCACACCTGCTCACGAAGCCCATTGGGCATTTGATCCACAAAGGCTTCCTCGTTCTGGAGCTGGCAGACAATGGGCGCGTGCAATCCGGAGCGCAGATTTCGAGCCATGCCCAGCAGCAGCGAATTGGACAGGCAGACCACATCCGGCCGGGGCTGGGTCTGCAGCCAAGCCAACATCTCGTCCAGCTCACAAGACTGGTTTCCAGATTCGCCGCGCAACATGGAAAGGGTGAGCTCGCCCACATCCGCTGCGCGTGTCTTGGCGGCGCGACCGGCAGCCCAGTTTAACACCCGCCTCGAACCCGCCAACCGGTGCACCCATCGCGGCGCGTGGCGATAGAGGGGGAGCACCTGTTCCAAGTACACGTTGACACCGCTGTAAAAGAGCGGCGTGCCCGCGCTCTGATCCGCCTCTTCCAGCGTCAGCGGCAGGTAGAGCGGCAGAAGGGTCACCGAATGACCCGCCTGGCGCAGCGCGGCCACCAGCGTGTTATCGCGGAAGCAGTTTCCGCAGTACATCTTGCCCGCACCCGGCGTGATCTGAAGGAGGTTCATGGCGCGCCCACCTCCGCAAGCGGCGCGCCCAGGGGCAGGCATTCGGGCAGCGGCACGAACTGGCTCACACGCTCCCACAGCCGGGTGAAGTCCTTCCCCACGTCGCCGGAGAGGCAGTCGGTGATCTCCCCCGCCGCGTCGGGGAATTTCTCAATCACGTCCTTGAAAGAAAATTCCGGATTGTAGAACGCGTACACGAGCTTGCGCATGTTCTCGATGCCAGTGCGCAGGTCGCGGCCGTACTCGACAAACCGGGCCGGCGAGAGGTCGCCCGCCTCCAGCGCGGCGTGAACCGCGTCGCCCGCCATCACCCCGCTCTTGAGCGCCAGCATGAGTCCGCTGGAGAACACTGGATCGAGGAAACAAAATGCGTCGCCGGCCAGCAACAGCCCGGGGCTGTAGCAGTGGCGGGCGTGAAAGGAAAACTCACTGGTAAGATAGTAGGGTCCCGTCTGTTCACCCATCGAGAGGTGATCGGCCACCCACGCGTTCTGGCTGATCTCGCGCCGGAACATCGCGCCCGCATCGCGCACGCCCCCGCGCGAGAGGTATTTGCCCTCGGCCACCACGCCGACACTGACGCGGTCGTCGTGCAGGGGGATGTGCCAGAACCAACCTTTATCCGGCACGAAGGCGACCGTCGTCTGTCCCTCATCAATGCCCGTTTCGCGGCGCGAACCCCGGTAGTACGTCCACACCGCGACCTTGTTGAGAAACGGATCCTTGACGCGCCAGCCCTGCCCCACCGCGCTCAGGGCTTCCTTGCCCGTGCAATCGAGAGTGACAGGAGCGAGGAAGGTTCCCTCCGTTCCGTTCGCGTGCCGCGTGCGCACTCCCGCGACGCGCCCGCCCTCGCGCACCAGTCCGGTCACGGTTGTTTGTTCCAGCACGCGCGCGCCCTTGGCCCGCGCATTCTCCATCAACATGAGGTCAAATTCGGCGCGCACCACCTGCCAGGTCTGGGCCACCGTGTCGCGGTCGTATCGGTTGAAGAAATAGAAGGGCTGGCTGGCCTGACCGTTGGGCTGCACGAACACGACGCTGTACTTTTTCTGGAAGGCCGACGCCGCGAGGCGCGGGATGAGGCCCAGCCGCTCAAGCGGGTGATAGGAAAAGGGGATGAGCGACTCGCCGATGTGGTAGCGCGGGAATTGTTCGCGCTCGATCACCAGCACGCGCCGGCCATGCTCGGCCAGGATGGTGGCGGCGGCCGAACCCGCCGGGCCCGCGCCGATGATAACCGCGTCCAGAGATTCGGTATCCGCTGGCATCGGGAACGACTAGGAGGCGGGCTCAGGCGGCAGGATTTCCACAATCTCCGCCAGCGGCAGATTGCCGCGTTCGGTCAGTGTGTTGCGCCGGCCAAAGAGCACGGGGCGATCGCTGAGCCGCAGCACACCACCAATGTGCTCGTCGGCCACGAAGCGCAGATAGGCCTTGGGCCGGCTGGCATGGGCGATGCGGTGGGCCCGAAGGATGTGCCCCAGCGGCTGGCGCGCGGCCAGCACATCGCGGCGCGCGTCCGCCGGAAGCAAGGCGAGGTTGATCCGGATGGCGCCGTATTCCACCGCACGGTTCGTGCCGTCCAGCTCGAGGAGAACTTCGCGATGATAATGGTCGCCGCGCTCCTCGGCGTACAGCACGTGCACGTGGAGGGTGTCGCCGTGGAACGCCTCGAGAGTGGGCGTCATGTCGTTCGAATGAACCAGCAGCGACCGGTAAGGCTCTGGAACGTCAACACCCTCGAGAGCGATTGCGGCGGGCACGGCACGCCCTTGCCGGACGTAAAATTCGTCCAGCGGAAACAATAGGGGCGACACGGCGCCGGGCTTGGTGTCGGGCGGGGTTTCGGCGGCCATCGGGCGGTGGGTCATTGCAAGCTCACGCGTATCGCGCATTGCGATGTTCATGGAGGAAGAACTCGTGCAGCAGCCGATCCACCTGCAGCAGCCCCTCGCGGCTCATGCGCAGGGTGTCGCCCTCGACGCAGAGGAATCCCCACTGGCGTAGGCGCTCCAAGGGCTCGGCGAAGCGCGTGCGAAGGTCGACGCCGAACTTGTTCGCGAAGGACCGCAAACTCAGCGAGCCCAGCTTGAGCTGCAGGATGAATTCGCGGATGAGGCGCTCCTCCTCGCTGGGTGTCAGCGCGCGGTAGTGGGGAAACTCCCCCGCCTGCACGCGGGCCACGTACGGGTCGAAGTCATGGTGGTTCTGATAATGCACACCGCCGATGTGGCCGAAGCTGGCCACGCCCAGACTCAGGAGGTCCGCCCCCGCCCACAGCTGGTCGCGGTAGACGAATCGCGTGCGTGCCTTGTCGCGCACGGCTGTGTACGCGCTGCCCACGGTGTAGCCGGCCTGCTCCAGCTGCTCGAACGCAAACTGCACCCAGCGCCGTTTGGTTTCCCAGTCTGCGACGGGTGCGGTGAGCTTGCCTTCCTCCTGCATGCGCCGGTACAGCGTGGTATTGTAGGGCACTTCCATCTGGTAGATGGTGACACTGTCGGGCGCCAGCTCCAGCGTTCGGGCCACGCACTGCCGCCAGTTGGCCTCCGTCTCCTCAACCATGCCGGCAATGAGATCGATGTTGATTTGCGGGAACCCCGCCTCGCGCGCGGCGGCGTAGGCGCGATCGATCTCCTTGCCGTGGTGCGCGCGCCCGTTGATCTCCAGAATGTGGTCGTCAAAATTCTCGACACCTAGGCTCAGCCGCGTGACGCCCATGCCGCGGATGGCACGCAGCTTTTCCTCCGTCAATGTGCCCGGCTCGCACTCGAAGGTCACCTCCTCCGCGCTGTCCCACGGCAGCCGCGCCTTCATGCCCTCGGTCAAATATCGCAACTGCTCCACCGACAGGTAGGATGGTGTGCCGCCACCAAAGTACACAAAGCCCACGCGCCGCCCGCCGATGAAGGGTTGCGCCGCGTAGAGGCTCAGCTCGTCCAACGCCGCGTCCAGATACGCTTTGATGGCGGCGGCGTTCTTGTCCGTGTAGACGCGAAAGTAGCAAAAGTGGCAGCGCTTCCGGCAAAAGGGAATGTGCAGGTACACGCCCAGCTCCGTGCCCGGCGCCGGTGGGCGGCGCAGGGCTGCCGCCACCTCCCCCACGCGGTCCGGCTTCCAGAACGAGAACGGAGGATAGTTGGAGACGAAGTAATTGCCCGCGGCCGTCGGGGCTTCCAGCGGCGGAACGGCAGAAGCGGAAGGGGCGGCCATCATGGCTTGCGGGCACCAAAGCAATACACGTGGCCATCCTCGCTGCCAACCACCACATGCCCTTCGGCCACGGCCGGGGAGGCGGTGATGGCATCCTGGGTCTCGTAATCCCACACGCGCGCGCCGTCAGCCAGCGAGACCATGTAGAGTCGCCCGTCGTTGCTGCCCACGAGCACGCGCTGCCCGCACACCACGGGCGAACTGTTGACCTGTCCGCGCGTGTTAAACACCCACATCACCTCGCCCTTCGCGCGGGTGAGGCAGTGCAGCCGCTTGTCGTGCCCGCCGAAGATCACGCGATCCTTGGTCAACGCCGGGGACGAGTTGTAGGGAAACTGCCGGTCGCGGTACTTCCACACCACCCGGCCCTCCTTGATGTCGATGCAGAGAAACTCATTCTCGTAGTGGCCCACGTAAACCAACGGGCCGTCCACCGCGGCACTGCCAGCGATGTAGGCACCGGCCTCCACCACCTTCTCGCGTTCGCCCTTGGCCACGTCAATCACATGCAGCAGCGCATCGCAGCCGCCGAAGAGGGTGCGGCCCTGCGTCACCGACGGCGAGCCGTTGATGAAATTCTCCGCCTTGTACTTCCACACCTCATTGCCCGTGCGCGCCTCGACGCAGTAGAGGGTATAGTCGTGGCTGCCGACGAGCACGCGGTCGGTCTTTCCATCGGGCGATTTCACGACATTGGCGCCGCCGACAATCTTGTCTCCCGTCTTCACTTGCCAGCGCACCTTGCCCGTGCCCGATTCGAGCGCGTAGAGAACGCCGTCGATTCCCCCCACAATGACCAGCCCTCCCAGCACCAACGGTGAGGCTTCGAAGGGATCCGTCGCGTTGTGCGCCCAAAGCTTGGCACCATCCTTGAGGTTCAGCGCGTACACCTGCCCGTCATCAGACCCCACAAAGACCCGGCCGTCGACGATGGCTGCGGAAGACTTCACCGGCCCGCCTGTCTTGAATTTCCACCGGAGCACGAGGGCATCGGGCAACACCTCGGCGGCGACGCCGTTCAACGCGGGATTGCCCCGGTGCATCGGCCACGAGGCGGCGCCCCAAGCCCAATGGCATCCGAGAATGCCACAGAAAAGCCACCCCATCGCACGCATGTGTTTTCGGGCTCCTAGGGCGGCGCATTCATGCCGCCGCCCTTCACCGGCACTGTCCTGCAAGAGCCAACCCCATGCAATCGAAATTATATGTACACGTACAATATTTGGGGCCTCTACCGGGCTCCCGCAGCCACCAGGTGCTTCTCACCCCGTACCAACAGCCTTCCCTCCACCGGCACCGGCGCGGCCACCACTCTTTCACCCATCCGGTTCTCGGAAATCAACTCCAGCTTGTCCCTGCAGCGTGCAACGAAGAGGACACCGTCCTCTCGCGCCGCGTAGAGTTTCCCGCCCGCGAGCACTGGCGAGGAATAGTAACTGTTGCGGTCCTCAGGCAGGCGCCCCTCCCACAACGTCTTGCCGTTGCGCGCGTCCACACACACGACCTCACCGCGATCGCGAACCAGATACACCCGGCCCTCCGAAGCTGCGGGTGTGGGCACGAAGGCACCCGTGTCCGTTCGCGTCCAGGTGCGGTGGGATTCGGTGACGTCGCCCTTGCCACCCAATTTCACCCCGGCAAGGATGCTCCCGCGGCCATGTGACACGATGGCCGTCTCCTCCCACACCACACCGGAGCCCACGGCAACCCAGTTGGCCTTGCGGCTCGGATTGAACCCGCCACATTCCCACAGCAGTTTGCCGTCCTCGGCTTGATGAGCCGTGAGGTGTTCGGCGCCCCAAGTGAGAATCTCTTCGCGGCCCTGTCTTGTGACAACGATGGGGGTGGTGTAGCCGTGGTCGTTTTCCCTAGGCACCTTATATTGGCGCGGCGTCCTCCACGCCAGTGCGCCCGTCTGCTTGTCAAAGGCCGCCAGTCCCGACTCGCCCTCGTGCATGATGGCCATCACCACATGCGTGCGCGTGGTGCAGGGCGAAGTGCCCGCATCCCAGTAGAGCGTGTCGCGGCCGAAGCGTTCCCGCACATTGAGCTTCCAGACCAACGTGCCGTCCATTGAAAGCGCCGCGAGCGTGCCGCTCTTAAACGCAGCGAAGAGGTGGCGGCCGTCGGTGGCCAGCGAGGGGTTGCATCCGGAGCCGTTCTGGTGCTTGCCCGCGACCTCGACCCCCACGATCCGATGCCAGAGCTTCTTGCCCGCCCAGTCGAAGGCCAGCACCGCATCCTGACCGTCCACGGGGGCCGTGAGAAAAATTTGACGCTGCCACACGATGGGTGTTGAACACCCCTTTCCCGGCAGGGGTGTCTTCCAGAGGATCGACTCCGCCGGCTTGTCGGGGTAGTCGCCGGCGGCGGCACTGCCATTGTCGCGGGGTCCGCGCCAGCGCGGCCAGTCTTCGGCCCAGATGGACGCGGTGCAAGCCAGCGCCAGGGCCCATGCGAGGAGTCGGTTCATGGATAGGTGGGGTGTTCGCGCCGGAGGAGGCGCTTCACTTGAGCGGGATGATGCGGATGGCCCTTCGAGCAATGCGTTGATTGGCGATTTGGATGGGAGCGCCGGCCTTGCCAGGGGCCGCCTTGGCGCGAAAGCCCAACTTGAATTCCATCGTGATCTCCAGTTCCGGCAGGCGGACATCGGTGGGGAACTTGCCCGAGTAACGCACCTGCATGCTGGATTGTTCCACGCGGAAATCCTTGGGCAGCGGCGGCTGGAAATCGGTGGCATCCACCTCGCCGCGAATGAGCAGGCACTCTATGCCATCGACCTTCACGAGCTGGTCAAGAATGGTGCGGCCTGAGAATTTCTTCGCGTCGAATCGGGCGCCCTCCCGCTCGAGGTCCGCCATGGAGGCGGTCTTGTTGAAGTCCCAGCTTTCCCCCAGCTTGCGACGTTTTTGACTGCCGAACACCACGTCATCGTTGGCGCTGTCCTCGCGGCTTAGAATGTTGACCTGTTGCAGCGCGTCCAGTTCCAAACCCTCGGGCACCGGACGGCCCTCCTTCTGGCCTTCGAGAATCACCTCGAAGACCTCGTCGCGCCCTTTCGTGAATCCGACCAGCCGCGTGCCCTTGGGGAATGCTTCGAAGGTGAAGTCCTCTTCGGTGATGGTGAAGCGTTCCACCTCCAGCGCCACCTTTTTGATGCCGGCGCCCTGCGTCACCGCCAGAACGGTGACGGTGCCATTGAAGTCATAGAGGAACGAATTGAGATCCTCATCCTCCTGCTCGCCCTGCTTGGTTTCAGTGCGATCCATGTACGAGCCTTTCACCTCTATGCGGCACCGCTGGCCGGCCTTGGCGGGCCTGTGAAGTTGAATGGCAAAGTCGGCGGGGCCCTTCGCGGCCGGGGCGCCATGGGTGGCCGTGAGCAAACCCATGCAGGCAAGCACCAAGGCACCCAGGGTCGTCCGTTGCAAGAGGTGGGCTGGCATGGGGGAGATTGGAGCAGACCTCCCGCGGACTGTCACGGGCCAACTGCCACTTCGCCAGGGTTTGCACCCACCCCAAAAAGTGGTGCCGGAGGAGGGGGTCGAACCCACACTCCCTTACGGGAACCAGATTTTGAGTCTGGCGCGTCTGCCGATTCCGCCACTCCGGCCGGGGAGCGGGCATGATAGGCAGCGCGCCTTTCAAGTAAACAAGTTTGTGAGTTGGCACGCCACCGCCTTCCACCTATTTTGCGCGCGTGCCGAGCCCTGCGTCCCCACCTGATCCGGCGCCCTCGCTCAATCATCTCGTCATTCCCGACCTCTGGCAGCAACAGGCCATCGGCGCCTTGCGACAGGGAGAGGACGTGATTGTTCACGCCCCGACCGGCGCGGGCAAAACCCTCGTGTTCGAATCGTGGGCCAATCAGGGCAAAACCCGCGCGCGCGCCGTGTACACCGTGCCGACACGCGCGCTGGCCAACGACAAGGTGGCCGAGTGGCGTGCGCGCGGCTGGGATGTGGGCATCGCCACGGGCGACGTGTCTGAAAACCTCGACGCGCCCGTCGTGGTCGCCACCCTCGAAACCCAGAAGAACCGCCTCATCCGCGGCAGCGGGCCCGACCTTCTGGTCATCGACGAATACCAGCTGATCGGCGACCGCGACCGCGGCCTCAACTACGAAATCGCCATCGCGCTCGCCCCTTCCACGACCCAGTTGCTGCTGCTCTCCGGCAGCGTGGCCAACCCCGGGCACGTCGCGCAATGGCTTCGCCGGCTGGGCCGGAGCGTGCGCGTCATCGAGCATCACGTCCGGCCCGTGCCATTGGAGGAGGTGCATCCCTCGCAACTGCAGGGGCACGTGCCCAAGGAAATCCGCGGCTACTGGCCCGGGCTCATCGCCAAGGCACTGGCCGACGATCTGGGCCCAATCCTGATCTTTGCACCGCGGCGGCAGGGCGCGGAAAAGCTCGCCGCCAGCCTGGCCAGTGCACTGCCCACACCCGATCCCTTGCAGCTCACCCCGGAACAGAAGCGATTGGTGGACCCGCGCATGGCGCGCATGCTGCAATCGCGAATCGCCTATCACCACAGCGGGCTTTCCTACGGCGCGCGCGCCGGGATCATCGAACCCCTGGCCAAGGCCGGCCAACTGCGCGTGGTGGTGGCGACGCTGGGCTTGGCCGCAGGCATCAACTTCTCCCTGCGTTCCGTCGCGCTGGCCGCCGACAGCTACTCGCGCGACAACCGTCAAACGCCCATTCGCCCGGACGAGTTGTTGCAGATGTTTGGCCGCGCCGGCCGGCGTGGGCTGGACGAGACCGGCTACCTCATCCTCAGCGCCAACGGGCTGGGCCTTCGCGACGCGGCACCCGGCGTGCTCGCCCGCAGCGGGCTGGTGGATTGGGGCGCGCTGCTGGCCATCATGTCAGTGGCGGCGCAGAGCGGAGGTGATCCATTTGGCGCGGCCGTGCGCGTGCAGGAACGCCTCTTCACCACGAGCCCCATCCTGTTGGGCGTGGAGTTTTCGGTGAAACATCCCGACACCCCCTGTGGCCTGCGCACCGACGCGGAGCGCTCGCGGCATGTCCGCCGCCGCGCGCGGCAGATGCTCAACAGCCTGGGTCAATGGCAGACGCATCCCGAACCCGTTGCGATGCCGCTGGCGCAGGTTCGCGTGATTCCCAAAGACGCGGTTCCCGGCGAGAGGCCCTCCCTGCAACCGCTGCTGGCGATGCCGGAGCTGGCCGACCATTTCGGGCGCGGCAAGCTCGAAGTCATCTCGGCGCCGGGCTTGCCGGTCGAACACGGCCGTGTCGTGACGGTGGCCGACCGGCTGCCCAATGGCCGGCTTGAGCCTGGACGTTGGGTGCGACGCCTGCTGCAGATTCAAGGGCACGAAATCAAACCAGAATTGTGGCGCGACAAGATCGCCCCGCGACTGGAGCACCAGCTCAAGGCCCAGGGCACGCCCGTGCTGCACTTCGTGCGCGCCCCCGGAAAGCTCCTGGCGCAACTGAGCCTTGCCGGCATGACGGCGGACGTGCCGGTGGACAATGCGGGCGTGCCCCTGTGGAAACCGCCCGCGCGGGACATCCCGCCTGAGGACTGCGCGCGCTGCCCGCAGGTCGCCGGCTGCCGCAAACTCGTTGGCGCGGGCGCCACCGCGGCGCAATGGCGGCGCATGAAGTTGATTGATGAAACCGGCACGCCCACACGCCGCGGGCGCGTCGTCAGCCTGTTCACCCAGGGTGACGGCCTGGCCATCGCCGCCGGTCTGGAGGATGAACGCTATCCGACCGACGAACTGGTGTACGACCTGGCAAACCTGAAGGCGGGCTTCCGGTTTTCGGGCGAGGAGCACCGCTGGGAAGGCCGTCTGGCCTACGCCTGCCGGCAGTTGTACGGTCGCGAATCCATCCTCGGCTATCTGGAGGCGGGCGTCCCCTACGAGTACGGCTCGGGCGCCGAGCAAATCGCCCGCAGCATCCACGCCAATCCCGCCAGCAAACATGAATGGGTGGGAACCGTGGCCGAGGAAGGCGACATCGACCGGCTGATCGTGGAGTGGCGCAGCCTTCTCCGGCGCATCACCCACGCGCCGCCGCTTGAGTGGGAACGCTGGGCGGATCTATGCCGGCGGGCCGCCGAGGTGTTAAACGAAACTCAGTCCCCCACGCTCACCGAGTTGCCACGCTTAAGTTTCAAGCAGACCAAGAGAGTGGACCACCAGCTTCGCCTGCACCGGCACTAGGGTTGGACCAAAATGAAGAAGGCCAGCATCTCGCGGCTGGCCTGAACTCGTCTTCAATGGTTGGGTGGGCTACGGGCTGGCCCGCCCACCCCGCAAGAACCGCCGCTGTTCCCCCGCAGGGGTGACCGCTTCGCGCACACCCCCTCCTCGCGCAGATTGCCTCGCACTGACAGTGGTCACTGGCTTGCCATTGGCGCGTTGAATCGCGCTTTCGTTGGCAATCACCGACTTCCGCTCCGCGCGCGCCACTGCAAACATCATACCACCGCCCATGCCGCCCATTCCACCGCCCATGCCGCCCATACCACCCATCCCATTCATTCCACCCATGCCTCCCATTCCCATGCCTCCCATTCCCATGCCTCCCATTCCTCCCATACCACCCATCCCGTTCATGCCGCCCATACCACCCATCCCATTCATTCCACCCATGCCGCCCATTCCTCCCATACCACCCATCCCGTTCATGCCGCCCATACCACCCATCCCATTCATTCCACCCATGCCTCCCATTCCCATGCCGCCCATGCCGCCCATACC
>SXGR01318557.1_pt1 | contig 41464 bp, 39 predicted proteins | sample 3174711 | NCBI WGS metagenome assembly SXGR01 (sample SAMN11356860, study PRJNA531348) | freshwater metagenome | isolation source: freshwater sample F1-60 | place: China: Fuxian Lake, Yuxi | collected 2017-12-25
ATCGAACAGCATCTGCCATCCAGTCTGTGTGCTGCTCATATCCAGACCCGTGCAGTACATCGCGCCGCTACTTGCGGTGGGCACATAGATGCTGCCGTAGTCAGCAGCCGTAGTTCCGTCCGTTGCGCGACCAGCAAGGCCTGGAGTGCCGGGAGCCCAAACGCCCGGAGAGCCTGCATCCTTGCTGGAGCAGTACCAATAGCCAGCAGCGTCTGCTGCGGTCATGGCCTTGTACCAGTGGCTCGCATGACCGCTGTAGCCGTTGCGATCCTGAGCCACGTTCTTGAGTCGGCCCTGCGCGTCTAGCACATACCAGCCATGAGCGTCTGTCCATTGCAGCGACTCGGCTGGCGCAAGCGTTGCCTGCGCGATCTCGATGAGCGTGCTGTTCGCGTTGAGTTGCACGATGACCGTATTGCTGGCGGTCGCGTGCGTGTTGAACACCGAGATGTTCTTTGCACCATGATAGTGGTTGGAAGTCGGAGCCTCGAGGACAGCCGTAGTGGTCGCTGAACTGATGACCGTGTGCGACTCCTTAGGATGGTAGGTAGTAGAGTCAGCATCGACATAGCTGATCGAGACATGGATCGTCGCCGTCGAGCTAGTGACAAGCTCTAGCGCCTTGTTGACCGTGTTGAGTGTGATTGCCATCAGAAGGCTCCGAAAGATTGGATGGTCATGGTCTGTTGCTGAGTCAGGCCGGAGCCACCTCCTGTGCTGCTGATCTCGACATCGACGCGCTCGTTGCCAGCGTCATCGGTGACAGCGTAAGCAATGTTTGATCCGGTGATGAAGTTAATCTGCCTCCGCTTTCCGACAGACACTCCTTCAAAGGCGACATCTACTTTGGCGTTGGCTTCGATTGCCACGACATCGGCGGTAGTCACTACTTGGTCTAGGCCAACAGTGACCTTGCCAGCGCCTTTAGGGTCAAGGCGCAAGCCAATGTCAGTGTCGCTTCCTTGAGCTAAGACCCGAACAGCTGTTCCAGCAGACGCATTGCGGACGCTGACGTAGTTGACAGCTGACGAAATCGCTAGCATCCCTAGAGAAGTGTTGTTGTTAGTGTCGAGAAGGGACGTAAAGCTGGGGCTAGTGACCGTACCTACCGTGATGTTGACTTGCTGGTTGCCAACATCGTTGAACAGAGTCAACGCTCCATTGGTCCCAGTAATGAAGTTCAAACCGCCCTGCGAACCGACAGGCGTGCCTGAACCAGCAACGTCTACCTTGACGGTATCCCATGTACCGTCCCCTCGCAGAACGTCTTTGTAGAAGCCGCTAAGGACTGGAAGAAGACCTGTGCGGCTAGTATCGGCTACAGGAATCTCATCAGAGCCGCCCAAGATGTGCCTAGATGAGTGATCGTCTAGAGAGACAATGGATGCTTCCGCAGCTACAAGGCGGGTATCCAAAGAGTCATCGCGCCCAATGAGATACGTCTCCTGAGACGTGACAGCGTTTTGGTTAGTCTTGCGGGGAAGGACCATAGATCTCCTAAAAAACCTCCCCCACCCTACCAAAGTAGAGCGGAGGAGGTCAGCACAAGGAAAGAATCAGGGAACAGAAGCAGATCCCCACCACTTAGGCGGGTATGCAAACAGAGTCGTGTTGGTTGAAATGCTGATAGGGCTGTAGGCCGTATTCTGCATTACGTCACTCGTAGAGAAGTACCGACCGTAATACGTAGGGGCCGGACCAATGAGGGCATTTTCAAGAAGGACCGAAGTCATCCAAAACGAAACATCCGACACCCACGATTGAGAAGCGACAGAGTACGTATCGCTAATCGATTCGTAGTAGGGCGTGGCATACCTAAAAGCAACAGGAACGCCACTCAGTTGAACGGCTCGCTGCATCAGAAGCATAAACGTTTCGGAAGGCTGAGTCGTAAGCGCAGCAACCCCATCAAAGTTCTGTCCCAAAGGCAGAGCGGCATCGTAAGTAGTTCCCAGCGTAAGCGGAACGTTGTTCAACGAGAACGTTGCGCCGTTTCCAGTTCCACCCGTTACCGCATAGGTAGTTGAGAAACCAGACACCGTACCGTTTGCGTTGTAGGTTTGTCCGTTGATCGAATTGTAAGTTCCGGAAGTTGCTACAGTCAGGCTAGTGATTGCACCGCTAGTGACAGCCGCAGTGGCAGTAGCCAACGAACCGTTACCAAAGTTAAGGCTAACAGTATCGCCATTGATATATGCACTGCCTCCAGCGGTAATGTTAGCTCCGCCAATTACAGTTCCAACAGCAAGTCCACGCTGTTGAAGGTGACCACGCCACGGATAGACGTTGTACACAGGAGGAAGCTTGTTGAGGTTCTTCTTGTTCTCAATGTACCAGTTGACCGAAATCTGCTGGTAGTGGTGAGAAGGAAGAGCAGCAAGTTGCGCGGCTGTGCTAGCAGGAAGGTTTCGAATCTGTTGAACAGCAGCCATCGTGTTGTTCGTGTTTGACTGCGGAGCAACAGATGCAATGTACGACTGCGAGTTACGGAACTCAGTAATGCCAGCGTAGTTAATGATGCCAGCAACCTTAGAGTCAACTCCCGGAGAAATGCCGTAGTGAGTCCTGACAGACTTAGTAATGGTTTCGCTAGTCTCTTCTCCAGTCAGCTGACTAAGCAGAGCCTTAGTTCCGCCAGTCTCAAAGCCAAAGAGGAAGATCTTGTTAGGGTCGATCTTGTACTCTTCAGCGCGGCTCTTCAGCACCATGATGAACAGCTTCAGATACTGAACCTGTTGAATCATGGGCATGAGCGGGTTTTGCTGAGGCAACGGCCAAGCTAGTCCTTGGTTGTGAGAGTTGCCAACAACGTCCGACTGAGTAAAACCGCCAGTAGCTGCATCGTACGTAAGGTCGTTCAGCGCCATGCTGAACGTCGGACCAGTCAGGCCAATGCAAGCAAAGCGCGTAGTGGTGTACGACTGAAGGTGGTCAAACAGCCAGTTGCCGTCTCCGTTAGCGCAGAACGGAGAACGACCGTCATCGTCCCACGTAACTGCGCCCGGAACGTAGACAACCACAGGAAGACGTTCGTCAGTGCTAGCAGACGGGTGACGCTTCAGGTGAAACACTTGGCAATCAAAATCAGATCCCCAGCGTTGCTGGATCTTGTCGGGTGAAGGAACAGTAAGGTTGATTTGTGCCATGGTAAATCAAACAGTATCGAAGATCGTCGAGTTAGACGAATGGGGATCGGGATAAAGACGAGCAACGGCTCCGCTCAAAACGAAACGAACATTGGCAACGGTGCTGTTGTTGTTTTTAACAATGCCAAGTGCAATTTTAAGACCATTAGTGTGGTTGATTGCACTAACCGCTATGCAATTACTTCCGGTAGCGTTAGTAGCCGTAGTTGCGGTATCGCCCACGTCCGGCAAGTAGGTATTGTTGCCAGAAGTTGTAGCGTCTCTAACTCCAGTGGAAGTGTTGTACTTAATTTCTGCCTGCGAGATCTGCTTATATCCCAAGGTTGCGTAATCGCTGGATCGCGATTTGACCGTCACAAAGCAGATCTTAACACTGTAATGAAACGCAAGTCGTTGATTGTTAACTCCAGCAGTTGTAACGCCGTTAGTTTGATTAAGAAGGTAGTCAGCTGCATTTGCCGCCGATTGCCGACTACCTGTAGAAGTCGGGTAGTACTTTACTCCAGCACTATCGACATAAGTGGGCATTTCTTTAGTGATGTCAGTTTCAGTCGCAATGACAAATCCAAATTGAGTTGTACCAGTTCCGGTAAATCCTTCTCCAAAACCAAACGCATCGATCTCAAGAATTGTAGGCGTGTTAGCCAAATCTTCAGGTCGAAGAACAATTGGATTGAGAAAAGCAATAGGTCCGTTTGTAGTAGGTGTTCCACCTACTTCTGTAATACCTGAAAAGAAAGTAGGGGCAGATGCCGAGAATACGGACGAGTTGGCGTTATTTGATTGTGTAATCATCTCCCCGTTAGGGGGACCAAGGCGATATTCTTTCATGTGCTATTTAAGAAGGTTCTTGGTTAGGGTTGGGTTGTCTTTGAGCAGAGACACAACAACTTGTTCAAGTACACGTACTTGATGCTCAGTAAGTCCAAGTTCAAACAGATCAGAGATTGAATGCAAGCTTTCGTGAAACAGAGTACTTGCGACAATCGATTCAGACTGATCTCCAAGACAGATAGTCGGATGAGGATAGCTACAGTAAGTACCGAAACTGTCTAGGTCTTTAGAATACCTAACCTCGACTGTACTGCTTCCGACTTTGAGTGGTTGGAGATACCAGTACTTTGCTTTGAGTTTAGGCATTGGTTGTGTTCTCTTTTAGGTCTCTTGTTGTAGATATTGGTTACCTTAACCAACCTTTTTCAGAGATCCGTTAAGTACATCCCAATCTACCTAACGTTAGTTAAGGTGACTTAAGGTGACTTAAGGTGACTTAAGGTTAGGGGCGGTAGTAGTCTTTAAGGTTCTACTTTTAAAGACCGTCACGCCCCAAACCTTCAGCACCATTAGTTGCCGTGTGACGGTCTTTAGCCGACCCAGTTCCACGGAACACTAAAGGCCAACCTACACGTGACCTCTAATGTTCTCTCTTGTGTTCTCATTTTAAACAGATGCCCTAAAACCGTGTCAAGGATAGACTTAAACAAATTCACCCTGAACAGGTCTTGACACCGACTTTGGTTGTGTCTACCTTACAAGCATGAACAAGTTGTGTCTCGCTTGCCAGAAAGAATTCTTTCACCCTAGAACCGGATTGTGTCTCGTTTGCTCAACTACTAAGGCTGTGTGTCGTGTCTGTAAGACCGTGAAAGGGACTAACAACTTCTCTCACCTTAAGACACGCATATGCTACCCCTGTCGCACCGAGCAGCAGAAGCAGTGGAACAGGAAGAACTCCAAGCCTTGTATCGACTGTAACGGTCCTAAGCTTTCAGTCGCGAGCTTGAGGTGTCGTAAATGCGCCTCGGATAGTCAGCGGAAGGGTGTCTCTAAGACTACCCGAGGGTATCTGACTGTCCCTAACCCTAACGGGACAGGTCGTGTCTTGGTTCATCGGCAGACTGTCGAACAAGACTTAGGACGCAAGCTTTTGAAGACCGAGGTTGTCATCCACTTGGACGGCAACAAACAGAACAACACCTTACCTAACCTTGTGGTCGTTGGTCACAAGGACTGTCTCTACGAACTAGTGCGTAAGGCCAACGCGCACATTGCCCTGTGGAAGGAGAAAGGATCCACAAACATGGGTTGTAAAGGTAAGAAGCGTCAAACCGCTCCTGCCGTAAGACAGTTCACGCTCTTCAAGATCTAGCTCGTTAAACCGCTCCAAGTGACGTAAAACGCAATAGGAAGGCCTAGGATCGATTCTGAGGTGTCACCTGCTACCTTCGGTCATCCTAGGCCTATCGTCGTTTATACGCTATCCCAGAGCGTTACCGAAGGTAGCCCCTGTTCTTGCTAAACCAAGAAGATCTGTTAGTGTTTTGTTTGGTGTCCAAGACGTGATTCATGAAGTTCTCCAGTTCAGCGTCAAGGAGGGCAACAGCGCGAGCCTGTCTGGCTGTGTCTACGTCTGCTCCCATGCGTTCTACCCAGTAGTTGACCGCCATAGCTACCGCTTCTAGACGGTCATCGTGTACGAGAGAGCCTCGGTCGTTGGTAATGTGCGCCAGTTGGTAGAAGAACGAGTATCGAAGGCGCTGCTCTACGCCTAGTTCAGGGTGGTCTTCCCTAACAAAACCCAAATCCCGCTCGACAAGCCTACGGTCTGCAATCAGCCTGTGCTGATTCATGACGGGCTCAAGCGTTTCGATGATCCGCCGCTCCTTTTGAGTCGAGTGGCGCACTTCCGTCAACGTAACTGGATAGATCTGGCGAAGGATAGGCGAGAAAAGAGCAGCCCACATCCCGTCTCCAAAGTTGGCTTCGTAGACGATCTCGTTCACGCCAAACTTCTTGGCGATCTCGGCTAGCTTAGTGAGGTTCTCCGCTGTGTAGCCGTGCCTCAAACCTCCTACTTCTTGCAAAAAGAACTGGTGTGACAGCTTGGCAAGCACGCAGAAGCCAAGTTCGTCCTTTCCTCGACCAGACGGGTCAATAGCCAAGACCTTGCCGTCAAACTTTGTGGGCGTTCCCACTCTTTCCAAAGGCTTTAGGTAGCGATCTCCGCTAAATCCTACGGTCTCAATGGGCCAGCTTAGGCTCTTGTCTGAAGAGTAGATGTACTTCTCGTATGCGTGGCTAATGTCGATGTCATCGACGATCAGATCGGACAGCTTAAGCGGGTACTTTTCGGTGTCAGACAGGCTGGTGTCCAGCATGAACTGAAGCGCAAAACCGCTCCTGCCGTAAGACAGTTCACGCTCTTCAAGATCTAGCTCGTTAAACCGCTTAGGATCGACAGGATCGCCCTGATCGGCTTGGAGTTCAGCCACAAACGGAGCCAGTCTGTCGGCGTAAGAGCGTCTTTGTCGGTCATTGGGGACTCTTGCAGGCCAAATGCGTGTCAGATAGCCACGCTGCGGGAGGATCGAATAGATGGACTCTGCTGACTGCGGAGTTCCGAGGAACAGCACTTTTGACCCTTCTCCCGGCTTGAGTACAGCGTCGAACTCCTTGATCGACTCCAGCAGCTTTTCGCGCATACCCGGAGTCCATGAGTTGTTTGCGACCTCAATGTCATCTGCGACAACAAGATCGGCGCGGCTACCCGTGATCTGTCCCGTGATGCCGACAGACCTGACGCTTGGCGCGTGCGAAGCTGGAGCAGGTCCGACATCAAAGGCGATCTTTGAGTTGCGTTGTTCTCCTTGTGGAGCGAGGTGGTTTAACCACGACAACTCGTTGATTAAGCGTAGGGTGAAGGTCGTAAAGTCATCGGCGCGAGTCTTGCTTGCCGAGACAACAAGGATGTTGTCAGCAGGGCGGTGATACAACCACCACAAGACGTAAGCAGACGTGATCCACGACTTACCTACGCCACGATATGCTTGAACAATGCTGCGCTTTGGGCCGTGCTGGAGGTAGTGCGCAATGTCGTATTGGACTGGAGTAGGGTCTGGAAGGCCCAGACCTTTCCAGCACAAGAACAGGAAGTTCCTGAAGTCAAGAAGATCGGGAGCAGCTTGAGTTGTGGACTTCTTACGAGCCATACTTCTTTAGACTGTCCGGATCGAACGGAAGAATCTTGCTAAGACCTTCCAGTCCGTTGTCTTTTGTAGGCACAGAGTCAATGCCGTTGTCCTTCAGCAGTTGACGCGCCACGTTTAGCTCCGCTGCGGTAGCCGTTCCTGCTTCGATTCGAGCAAGCAGGTCTTTAGTCAAAGCTACCTGCATCTTTTCAAACAGTTCATTTAGTTCTGACATTAGAACACTGCCTTTACGATAAAGCTGGCAAGAGCGCCAGAAGCTGCTCCGACTCCGAGCATCCACGCTTTTGATTGCTCCAAAGCGTTGACTCGTTTTTCAATGCCATCGACCATCTCAACAACTCTCTGCTGTTGAACAGACAAGTTGTCAAGCTTTCCTTCAATGCGTCCGATGGCTACAAGAGCCTCAATGATGTGATTATCAGTGATGTCTTTCATGTTAGTAAGGCTTCAAAATAGTAGGAGCGATGCCCATACGAGCGTCGCGTTCTTGTGCATTGATCTGTCCGGTGAGATCCTTCAAGATCTTAGACTCTTGTTTCAGCTGAGCGTACGCCTTCATGCGGTACTTGGCGAACACGCTGCGAATTGCGTAGACGCGAGGCGACTCAACAAAGTCAGTGGCTTCCCGAGTCATGCGTTGGTAGCGGTCGCTTGTAATCAAAGCAGTGAGTGCTTCTTCGAGATTCTTGCCTCCAAGCGTGGTTTGACCAACAAGCTCTTGGAATCGGTCATAGGCATTACGATTGCCTTCAATCGTCAACAGAGACAGATCAATACCATCTTGGCGGCGGTTAGGGACGCTGAATGCGCGCTCAAGAGACACGATCTCTTTCGACACCGCATCGTTTTTGATCCTGTTAGTTGCGATGGGAGAGATCAGGTCAGGACCAAACGCTTCGTCGTGTTGGACAGGCTTGCCAAACATATCGCGAGCGGGAGGGAGTTCGTCCGACAGTCCGGGGATACGCTTGGTGACTGAGCCGTAGATTCCGTCCCACAGCGAGGCTTCAGGAATGCGTCGATCTTTGTCCGCCATGCGAGCAACGGTCTGCATCATGGACGAGTACGGAAGATACGTTCCGGCTTGGTTTTTGAACCACTTGCTCAGCAAAGCCGGATCGTTAGACCCAATCATATCGACAAACGTCTTCAAACCTTGCAAGTAGCTCTTGTTAGTCAGGTTGTTTGTCAGCGCAAAGTAAGTGGATTGGCCGACAGCCTCCAGCATACTTAGGGCTTCTGAGTCGTGACGGGCGTACTTTGTAGCCAAGGCAAGGTCAGCAACCGTTCCCATCATTGTTGACACGGGATCGAGTCGGCTAAACGAGTAAAGCTGGTCACCAATCTTGATCGAGTAAGGACGGTTTCCGCGATCAATCCAAGTCTTACGCTCTTCTCTGTTGGAGGGTCCGTATCCAGTAATGTTGCCGTTAGCTGCCAGAGCAAAGATTGCACCAAAGAACGAAGCTCCAACGATTGTACGTCCAAGAGCTTCAGACCTTGCCGCCGGATCAGGAGAGTTCAAGTCACGCATGATGCGCGACTCTTGATCCAACGCCCAGCGGCCTACAAATTCAGGAAGTCCGGCCTTTTGGGACAGTTCAGCAATACGCTTACCACGTGCGTAAAGAACAAAGTCCTTCACGTGCAGCGGAAGAGCCATACGGTCTCCAGCAAACACAAGGGCATTGATCGGCGTAGACACAAACGGAAGGAACAGGCGAGCCCACGGATTCTTTTGAACAAAGCCTGTGACAGCCTTTTGCGCCCCAAACCTAGGATCGGCTTGCAGAGTAGCTTCCTTGGCAATGCTCATGCTTCGTTCAGCGATCTCGCCAAACTGCGGGTCCAAAGCTCCCGCTTGCAGCCATTGCGTGTCGCGGTACGCACGGGCAAACTGCTCCAGATCCTGAACTGTAGCTCCGGTTCCTAGAGTAGCCCGTCCTTTATCAAGGCCTTCGCGGAGCAGACGCTCGTTTGTAACGAACTCGTTGTTCGTGACGGCAAAGTCCATCAGATCTTTGAGTCGGTTATCGATTTCCGATTGAGGCAGACCTTGTTGCTTAAGCGAAGTCATCAGCTTGGCTTTCAAGTTGCCCCGGTAGTTGACTTGTTTAAAGAACTCGTCTCCGCCTTGAATAAGGCGCATCGGCATTGAAAGGGCGTTAAATAAGAAGTCAGCTGTGGCCTTTGTTGCCGCTTCTCCCGAAGGCGTGGCTTTTGAAGCCAGCTTGTCGATGAGCGGAATATTCTGGCGGCTAAAAGCTTTAGGACGGAAGTTATCGACCCTGCGTCCCACTCCAATGGGCGTGTCGGTCTTGATCGATTCTGCGGCCACTCCAAGCGACTCGATGACCGAAGACATCATGGCTTTGTAGGTGTTGACACCTTCGCTGAACGCTTCCTTGTTTGAAGTAAGCGCGCCTCCAATTATCCGTTCCAACGGAATCAGAGTAGAAGTCATCGCGCTAGAAATCAGGTTGACTCCCAAGATAGTCACTGAACTGGAAACAAGGCTGTTGATCCAGTACTCGTTATGGAAGTCCCAGAATCCAACGCTCTTAGCGTCAGTTCCAATCTTAGCCAGAACGTGGTCAGGCACTTCTTTCGAAGCTCCGATGTGGGACTGAACCACTTCGTGGATCTTCTTGACCGTGTCGTAGACCTTCTTGTGGCCCCCCATCTGGTTGAGAACTTCGGTGAGTTCTCCCATCCGGTTTTCCCTACGCAGCTGCTGAAGAATCAGCAAGTCGTTAGGGTTGATGCCGATGCCCGGATTTCCCATGGCATTCTTAGGCTTAGCTTGAGCAGACCCTCTTGGACCCGATCCAGCTTGCGTTCCCATCTGCTGCGCCAGAGTCTGCGGACCCTGCCGCTCTGCGTTGATACGCCAATCGATGTTAGCCTTTGCAGGTACAGCGCGGCTTCGAAGCGAGTGAAGAAGACGGCCAGCGCCTGTCGAAACGCCACGGACAGCAGAGACCATCTCGCCTAGGGCTTCAACCTTGGCAAGCACTTCAACCAGATCTGCGGGGTTGGCGGCAGCTGAATCACCAATCTCAAGCGCGGCCTTAAGATTCATGAGATCTCTAGTGATCTCCTTGTTCATGGTCAGCATCAGCACGCGACCAATGAACAGCTTTCCACGGACATCTTCGATGCTTCGAGCGTGGACTTTGAGATCCTTAGCAAACTGCCAAACAGGGACGCTTGAAGCGTTAGCCAACACCTCAATGCCGTCTGCTTGCATTTGCTTGGGCGAGTAGTTCTCCAACGAGCCAATAGGGTCTCGGCTCTGCATACGCGCCACGCCAAACTCTTCGATGGTCCGCAAGAACGAACCTTCCCGTCGATCAAGAATCAGGCGACCAAAGTTAAGCTGACGCTTGTCCAGCCACGCTGCAATCTGCTCAGCGGGGTCAAGTTCTCGCGGGTTGATGTTCTCGATGTTCGACTGGGGGCGAGAGAACGCCCATTCGATCAGATCGTCAGCATCGTCTCGGGTAAGAGGATTGGGATCCTGACCAATCTCTTCAGGAGACCGCCGCTGCCTTTCGCCAGAGGGAGGCTGAGGAGCTTCAGCTGGCGGTTGCGGGGGTTCAGTAGGAGCGGCGGCTTCAGGCTCAGCCGACTTGGCTTCGATAATGCTGTCAACCTCTGTCCTCGTCGGAGCCATGTCCGAGACAACAGGGTTAGTTTGGGTAGAAGGGAAGTCTCCCAGCGTTTCAGGCTCAATCTCGGGCTGAAGCTGCTCTGCGGGAGTGGCTGTTTGCTCAATCCCCCCGGCCTCCACAGGCGAAACAGGGGCTTCCGTGGCCTCAGGAATGGCCTCGGTAGGGGCCTCTGCGGCTGTAGGAGCGGCCTCTGCGGTAGGCGTAGCGGACTCAGCCGGAGCCTCAGCGGCTTCCCTAGACTGAGCAACGCGCTGGAAACGGCTATCCGGGCTGTCCCCTTGGAACAGCATATCGTCAATCTGACGGTACACGTCCATGAACTCCATCTCGCTGTCGGTCGCCAACGCATCGATGATGTCTGAGAACTGGTTTTGAACCTCCTTCTCAAACGCGCTCATCGCTTTAAAGTTGGGATCCTTTGCCGTTCGAATGATGACATCGGCAATGCTTTGGACAGCTTCTTCCGGGAAGTCTTCGGCTGTGTAGACTTTAGTGGGCGCAGCCTGTGCAGGTTCCGTTTTGGCCTTAGCAGCAGCGGAAGCTTTCTCAGCCAGTTCAGCTTTCAACGCCGTGTGTTTTTCCGACCCGACAGCGTAGTCAGATCGAATCATTCGCTCCATCGACATCTTAGGTTCGGTGAATTGAATTGCGGACAGAACCTTATCGACTTCGGCTTGGTTAAAGTCCAGCTTAACGCCTTTAACGCTATAGGCTTGACGGCTAACGCCAATGCCTCCACGTTGGCTTGCAGTTGTTTCACCAAGAAGGTCTTTAGCCTTCTTGATGATCTTGCTGATCTTAGCTTTGTCGGTCCCGATTTCAGTCAGATACGCAGTAGCCTTTCGCGGGTTGCCGTGGATCTGAAGGCGGCTAACTACCTTTTGGAACACCTTGTCTTCAGCAGACAGGGAGGCGTTGCCGTCAATCGCCACGTCTGCCGCTTCTACATCCTTACGAAGCTCCGCTGCCGACTTGGCCTTGGAAACGGTCTTGCCTTCCGAGGCGGCAGCTTGGCCCAAGGCTTCGGCTCCGGCTTCGGTTGCGGCCTCAGCTTTAGCCTTTCCTTTAGCCTTGGCCCCAAGCATCTCTTTGACTTCAAAACGCTTGTCGCTGATAAGCCTATTGATGATCTCGACCGCTTGTCCGCTGTTGTCGATGTCTACGCCAATCGTTTTCAGATACTGAAACGCCATGGCCGAAGCTTCTACACCTGCGTCAGGCTTCGCTACGACTGCCAGAGCTTTAAAGACGTTAGCACCGCGCACGCCTTCTTCGGTGGTCACGGCAACAAGGTTGATGCCTTTTCCGTATGTAATGCCTTCGGGTTTAAGCCCGTGGATTCTGTCGGTGTACGGAATCGTTACTGCGAGGTCTAGACCAGACAAGCCTTTCTCTTGTCCAGATTTGAGAGCCGTTTCCATAGCATCAAACTCGGCAGAAGGAAGCTTACTCGGGATTCGAGCGTAAGCCGTCGAGACGTTGTACGCTTCTCCGTAGTAACGCAAGCGATCCACGGTTCCGCGAACGTTGTCTTTCTTGCCGCGCATGAACTCGCTGACAATGGAATCTGCGTTGGCGAGGCCAAACTTGTTACGAAGGGAAGCAACAAAGTCAGACCAGAACATCTGAGCTTGCGCCAGCAGACCTCGAATGCCGCCGTCTTTGATTGTTTGCAGCTTCTCAAGACGTTGCGCTGACGTATCTGTAGCCTTTGCGGCCCACCATTCGGAAGGTGAGACGTACTGATACTCATTGCTGGCTAGAATCTTACCGATAGCGAAGTCGCGCTCTGCTGAAGTCTGTGCTGAAGTCAGTCCATCAAACCGCTTCTTAGCTTCTGGATTCCGAGCGAAGTATTCGGCACGCTCATCAAGGAACTGCTTGCGAATCTTGGACACCTCCGTAGAAGACAAAGAGTCTTCAAGCGAGTGCCACAGTTCGTGCATCAAAGTTTTGGGGACAGAGCCGTTAACCAGAGCATCGCTATACAGCGTCACGGTCTTGCGGACGTAGTCGTAAGATCCAGCCGCTTGATCGGCTCCCGTCTTCCATTCGACCTTTACATCGTCGAACATCCGAACGCCAACGCTTTGGACAAGCGTCTCGACAGCGGCGCGGTCGCTTCCTTCAAGACCTTGCAGTACTTTAGTGCTGCGGACAAGGTCGTTGACCGTAGTCACCCATTGCTTTTGATCGACCTTACCTGCACCTTCAATTTGCGGGACAGGCGATGCTTCATCCAGTTCAAGTCCAAGAGCTTTACGCTCTTCCCTGACAGAGTCGTTGAGTCTTTTGTTTAGGTAGTTCTCGATCAGTTCTTCGCCAATGCCGGAAGCCAGCATAGCTGCTTCGCTTTGCGTAGCTCCTCGACCGCGCGCTTGTTTGTATGTGCGCGCCATCTTTGTGGCGTTGAAGACCAAGTCAAGCGGCACGCCAATCAAAGCACCTTCTGCTAGGTTCTTAAGGCGACCCTCAAGCTCAGAGTCATCCATGTCGCTGGCAAGGTATTCAGTAATAGGGTTCTCAAAAGCGGAACCCTTGACGATGTCAGACAGGCGACCATCGCTGCCTTCAAACGCAGCGAAGTCAACAATGCCGCCACGGACAAGCTCCGACACCAAAGTATCTTTGCCGATCCACTTCCCGAACTGACCTAGCTTGCCAGCTTTACCTGCCCATCCCAAAGCAGAGAACGGGATAGCAAACGACACAAGACCTTCGGCAATACCTCCAGCCAGTGTTTTAGACGTGCCAAACAGGCGGTTCTCGTCTCGATAGTCGGGCAGCGCATCAAGAGTGGCAACATCAGCAAGGCCATACAATCCTTGCACAAAGGATTCGGCTCCGCGCAAAGGAGAAGCGGCAAGATCTTTGACATAGTCCATGGCCGCAAGCTCTTCGCTTTCGCCGCTCCACGGACTGTTCTGGTTGTAGCTTCCAGTAGCCCACGTAGTTTGAGGAGCCTTAGAGGGATCGACCTCAAAGCGGAACGGATCTTTGCCGTAGATGTCTTGAGAAATAGAGTCACTCATTTGTTCTTCTGCTTCCACTTAAGGTACTGCTGAAGCTTAGCTTCTTCTTCCGCTGTTCCTCGAACAAGCATTGGATTGTGGGCTTCGTAGTAGTCTGGATTTATGATCCTGTTTGTGGCTTGCATCTGACTAACCTTAAATCGGTCCCTAGCCGCAGAATCGTCCGAGTCCATTCCAAACTTGCTCATGATCTGGCGAAGTTCGATAGCCACAGAAGGATTGCTGCCGTAGTCGTTGAAATACTGCTCTACAGCTTTTTGACCGTAGAGTCGCGCTTTCTGAGACGAAGAGTCATATCCAGACGCTACGTCTACAAACATAGGAGCGTACATTGGATTGACTGCGTGCAACGGAGTACCGGAAGATTCAAGGGCGCTAGGGATGTTTCCGCTAGAAGGTTTTCCGGTCAACGCCTCAGAGCGCGTCATGCCGAAGTTCTCGTAAATGGTAGTGACAAACACGTCTTTAAGAGACGCATCAATTTTTACAGCGCGAGCCCACACTGCTTCAGTATTAGCAAAGGCGGACAATCTGATCTGTTCAGAATGACCAATCGTTCCCGCTTTGGCTAGACGATATTTTCCCCTGTCCTTTTCATAGTAGATGCCGGATTCAGTCGGATATCGATGCGGAAACAACTTTCTCGGTCCAAGCGCGTAGTAGCTGAATTGCTGATGTTGACTGATAGCCCAATCAGTTTTATATGCTTGTTTGGCTAGATCAGACAGAGAACTGTAAAAGCTATCTGCGTCAATAGAAATAGACACACCAGTTTGGCTAGTGACTGTCGCAGCTACGCGCTTAATTCCCTCGGGAATTTCTCCATCAGATTCCAAGAACTCAGAAGTAACCGTAGAAGCAGTATCAGACATTGAGTTTATGTCTTGACCAGTAAGTACTTTGTAGTTGCTCTTTGGATCAAGGGCGTTCAACATCGCCGCCTTAGTTGAGTCTTTGATGCTGGACTCACCAATCGCTGTCTTAGTGGCCTCTTTGACTTTATCGGCAATCAAGACTTTGAGATCAGAACGATTAACTCCGTTCTTAAGTCCTTCTTGCCATGCCGTTCGGATCGTGGTGGCTTGTACGGTATCAAGTAGCGTCAGCAGCGAAGAAAGCTCAGCATCTGTAGAAAGCACCTCTTGAGCCGACATTTGCTCAGCCGCTCCCTTTGTGCTGGCAATCCCAAACACAGCCCGTTTGATCTGACTTTCAATAACGCTGATGTTTGAGTCTGATTTTACATCTTGAGGAACCGTGTTGTACTCTCGGTTCATCAGTTCAAAGCTGTCCATCTCGCTCTTAGTCAGCGACTTGGCAAACTCTTGGATCTCTTCCCCAGACAGAGTCATGTCGTTGAACTGCCACTTACGCAAAGCTTCCTTGGCTTTGCTCTTCTTGTCTGTAAAGGATGACTCTAGCTTGTCTGCTTCTGCTGTGTACTTGGCCTTGATAGAGTCAATTTGCTTTTTGGCTTCAACAGGATTGTTTAAGTTGGCCGACACGGCTTCAGTAAGCTCAGTAGTAAACTGACCCTTCAGCCTAAGAATGCTTTGAGCAAACTCAGAAGAAGCCTCAGTACCTCTTGTCATAGCATCAAGAGATTGCCAGCGGGTATTGAGGGAAGTCTCTGCTGAAGTCGCTTCCTTGCTCTCCATCAGGTTCCGCTGGCTAACAGCTGTTTCGTTGATCAGTCTGCGGAGTCGAACCCCATCATCTCCCGAAATACGACCGTCACTTAGAGCCACATCAAACATCGAAGTGGCTTGATCCAGTTCCCCTTGAGCAGTCAAAACCTGAACGGCGTTGACTGTCTTGGCATCAGAGATAATGGCCGGAGTGAACAAAGCACTTGCCTTAGCAAACGTCTCCAAGGCGGCAGCTTGCATCTGAGGATCGTCTGGGTATTGCTTGATCACTTGCTGCTGCGCCCACGCAATGCGTCCCGCAGCATCGTCCTTAAGGTCATCGGGGATGTCCCCAATGAGGTCATACCCAGCCTTACCAAGCTCTCGGGTGCGTAGGCGTTCTTGAAGATCAAGCGACTGGTAAGCCGATGCTTCTACAAACTCACGGGCTTCAGCAAGGTCAGCTTGGTTCTCGACGGAGTCTCCCAAAGCTGCATCGCCAAACTTAAGATCCTCAAGCGTGTTGAGGACCATCCGGGCTTCCGTATACAGCTTTTCTCGTTCAGGAAGGCTGTTCGTGATCTTGGCCTTACTGGACAGAGCTTTGACTTGATCAATCCCGGAAGACATCACGAACTTCTGGATGTTGGGAATGCCTAGACTGCGCGCCTCGGAAATCGCCGCCTCCAGCATCGGAGATCCCTTTTCGCTGTCCATAGCGGCCATGCGCACAAGAGACCCAATCTCTCCACCAAGCTTGGTCTGTCGCCACTTCTTGAGAGAAGCCGCTCTAGCTTCGACTGCCTTGCTGGCCCAATCTCCGTCAATCTCTGACTTGTACTTAGCCGCTTCTTGCTGACCAAAGAAGTTGGTGAAGATAGGGCTTGTGGCGTACTTGTCTCTCCACACGCGAGCCGCAACAGCGCCAACAGACTCGCTAGGCTCTGGCATAATCTTCCCGTCTTGATCCTCAACCTGAGAGTACTTATCCAACTCCAGATCGAGGTCAGTGCGGTACGAACGCAGCAGATCGCGTGCCCCAAGTTCGTAGATGCCGCGATAGAACTGAGGGATGTAATGCTCAGGGATCTTGTTAGCTCTAGCCAGAGCGGCCAGCTTGTCTGCTGCGTTCTTCTCCCCACCAAGCATGGCTTGCTTGATATCGTCCTTGTTTTGCGTGAAGGCCACGCCGCCAGCCTTGTAGGTCTCTTCAGCCAGACCCCCGGCAATCGACGAAGCAAGAGCGCCAAACGTTTTGGACAGCGGAGCCAAATCGACAATGTTCTGAAGCTCCGGAGCCTGAATGGCTGGAGGCGCGAACGTGCTTACCGGGGAGGCTACGGGCTGAAGCCGAGCCTGTTGGTTAGGGTCTTCGATCTGAAATCGACGTGCCATGGTTAAAGTATGCGTCCCCAGTTGTAGGTGTACGGGGTTGAAGCGATCATGCTGGAGTAGTTGTTAGCTGAGACGGCATCGCTAATAAGCTTGCCGCCTTGAGCTTTAGTAATGTCGTAGTACGTCCCAACAGATGCCAGACCTGCTTCTCCAATGCGGAGCAGCGCACCAACGTAGTCAGGACGAGCGACAGGTCTAGGCATAGCGGCAGTCATTTGAGCCTGCTGCTGAGCCTGAATGCCCTTCATCGAAAGGGCAATCTGGGCGTTCTGCCAGACTTGGTTTCGGATCGTAGTCTGGGCAAAGCCTAGCTCCTGCCGCTTGTAGTCGCTGAGCAGAGCATCCACGGATAGACCCGCTGTGCCAGCTTCCCCTGCCGTTACACGGGCCGTAGAAGCGGCCTGAGCGGCCCTCATCGCGCTTTCGCTGATTGCCTGAGAGGCCGCTGCCTCTTCTTGACGCTGGCGCATCAGGAGCGCGTTGTATTGATTTACAGCCGAAGCCGTAGCGTTCTCTGCGGTGCGCTCATACTGCTCCTGCTCGTATTGCCGCTGGAGCCGAGCGTTCTGGCCCTGCTGGTACATACCATACATCTGTCCAAGGGTTGCGATAGCCAGCTGAGTAGAGGCCACGGCTGTGGCACTCATGCTCGCCATAGCAGGGATTAGTGCGGGTAAGCACATGAGCGATACCTAACCATATAACGGTAGTTGATGTTGACTGACTCATCGTCCACGAAACCCATCAGACGCGCCCACCGGATATGCGTGTCGTTTCGGGTATCGAAGATGTTTACAAGAACGCCTGTGCTTTCTTCAAACAGGCGCAGCCACGTAGGCGCGGTCTTGATGACTTCACGGTAATGCTTGGTCATGTCGTTTGTCCCAAACAGCCACGGAGTACCGACCCATTTGCTGGAGTAGGCGCACCCAAACATGAGGAAAGGCACGTCAGCGTGGCAAGCCACAAAGGCGTGCTTAGATACAGAGATCGAGTCCCTGACAGTTTCAGCCAGCACTCGATCTCCAGCGTGCGGATGCTCAGTAAGCTCTCGGACATCGCTTTCCCGCATCTCTCGGATGACGTGCATGACATCATCCAGAGTAGGCTTGCGGTAAGTCACTGCCGAATCCGCTGGAAGTTGGTAGTGAAGTTTGCGATCCATTCGGCCCCGAGGATTGTACAAGGGAACGGAGTGCTGTTAAGGATCTGAACTTTGAGGTTCTGAGTCTTGCTAAGCGTTGGGAAACGGAACTCTCCGTTATCCAGCTTCACGGTTCCAGTCTCGTCGTTGCCAAGGCTAGCCTCAAACGGCATGATCCTGACAGTCTCGTTTTGGATCTGCGTTGTGACTGTGAAGGTCTTGGTCTTTGAGTACTTCAAGATGCCGTACAAGTTCTGGTATCGGCCAGTCGTGACGGCAAAGCGACCGCCATTGGGGGTCTCTTCGCGGATGTCTACGCGACCAAACTCATACGTCATCGTGTAGTTGGACCCGATGATCAGATCAGATCCATCGTTATACTGACCAGTGATCGTGAACTGAGTATCGTTTAGCCTTGTGGGAGTCAGAACAGTGCCGTTCGGAGTGACAACGACTACGGAAGACCACGAAGCAAAGTAGCTGTACCCAGTAGGCAGAGTTACAGTGGTGAGGTTTGTGCCTCCGTTATAGGAGAACGTGGCCCCACTGGCGACATCAAGAAGCAACGAGCGGTCCAAAAGCGGATCGGTTACTGGATTGACCGGAGAAGTGCCAAACCCAATTTCCATGGTCTCAAGGCAGTAGTTAGCCGATGCGCCTGTGCCCAACTTGGTCACCATGTACAGCGTGTTCTCGTAGAACTCAACAGACAGAATTTGTTGTTGGAAGGTGAAACGAGACCAAGCCGACTGGATCATCTGGTTGCCATTAACAAAGTACTTCCAGATGTACAGAGTTCCCGGACTGGCTGAAGACCGGACAACGAACACCTCTTCTGTAGTGTTAGTGGCAATCGACTTAACGCCCTGCGAGATGTACTGAGGAACCTGCGTTGAGATGTTGGAAGACTGGTACGATCCAGAAGTGACGTTCTCTAAGATCTGCGAGTACTCCCACACTGATCCATAGCCGCCCTTGTTGGCTACGTAGTACACGTTTCTTCCGGCAGACACGGGCTTGCACCCCATGTCAGCTGCGTAAGCAGAGACAAACTGGAAGCTTGCTGTCTTGGGAGTCAGCAGCGGGTCTCCGCTAAGGATGAACTGCGCTGTTTCTGAGAACACAACTAGACGCTCACTCAACGGCGTGGCGTACTGAAGTTTAGCCACAGACGTGTGCGAAGCTTGAATGTCGATAGGGTCGGCATCAAGAAGCTGGCGGATAGTGGTCCGCCAGAAGTTGCCGTAGATGCCAGCTTCAGACAGGACGATGGATCCTTCAGTGAGGACTCCAAGCCTGTTCTTGTGGAAGAATATGTCCGTGATCTTGCTAGCAACAAAGCTAGGCGGGGGGTTTGAATTTGCGTCTCCGACAAGACATTGACCCCATTGGAACTCTTCCAGAGAGAAGTAGATTCCAAACGGAGTTCCTGTAATCGTCCCCACTACATCGTCAATAGATCGGATCAAAACGAGTGGCATATTCTCCAACTCGTATTGACGTTCAGGAGCGATGGTTTCGCGCCACTCTCCTTCGTTGAAATCGCCAGCCGTCTTGGTCACGAACTTGACGTAGAAGTCATCTTCTGCCGTCTCTACGCTGCCTTGTACTCGAAGCACTGTGGCATCCAGTGCGCGTGGAGGAAGCTCGTCAAAGTTATCGACTGTCAGGAAGTACCCTTTAAGGGCCGTATCTCCAACGCTGTCTTTGGTCGTTATAGAAAGAATGTCCACAGAAGCGTGGATGATCTTGATGACAGAGCCGGACGTAGTGGCTCCCCAACCGCCCCCAAGAGCATTGACCTTGCTAGCCAGTTCGCTGGCAATGTCATCGGTTTTGATGCTGGCGTACTCGTTAAGAGAGATGTCAGTCCGCGTGCTGGTTCCAGCGCCGTTGTTAGTCAGAGTCGGAGTAAAGTTCAACTCATTGACATCGGCCTCAACGTCAAAGTAATTGTTACCGCTTGACCACGTAGCCGTGACGTAATCGTCTACAGAATCTCCAGCGCCTGTAGTGTTGATAGCTGCCGTAAGTGCTTGAGCTACGGCTGTTGTTGAAGGGGCAGGAGATCCGTTGGTGGACGTTCTGGTGAAACCAAGCGCAGAAAAGGTCCACACTGATCCAGCAGCACCAGCAGCCGTGATCGTGAATCGCCACTTCTTTCGTGCCGTACCCGCAGCTGTTCCGTTCCAAGTAGCAACAGCTACTGTCTGCGTACTCGATGCGGTCTTGAGAGTAACTGAGTAGTTGACCTTGTAGTTTCCCTGCCGCACGTAGACAAAGCCGAGCTTCTTATCCTGAGCCGGGGACTGCGCTGCGTTAAGCGAGACAGTCTGGTACGTGTTCAGCAGGAACGTATAGTCGTTGATCGTCACCCACTTAAACTGATCCTTTGACGTGTGGGTGAAGTAGCTACCAAACAGACCAGCACTTGTGTCGTTGACAATGACTGGGTTGCCCAAAATATCCCAAGCTTTGACTCTGGTGTTGGCTCCATCTGGAACAACACCCAGCAAGTACTGTTCTCCGGGATCGCGGTTGATCCAGTGATAGCTGGCATCTGCGTAGTTGTTAGAACCAGCACCCAAGTTCTTAACGAACTTCGTCGGATACCGCTTCTTCAGTCCTTCCAGAAGCGTGCCATATGCGTTGTCTTGAACCCGACACTGGTTATCCAGACGCAGAGCGTCCGGCTGCTGCGACACGCCGCCAACTAGATTGGCTTGGGCTTTAGACGTAAGGACCATTAGAAGGTGTTAAGGGTGGGCAGAACGCTACGGCGGTACACGACACGGCCAGCGGCCCAACCGTCAAAGATCGTGTAGTCCGAATCAGTAGCCTCTTGATCGCGCAAAGCTGCAAGAGCCATGATCTCGTCCTGCATCTGATAGCTGTGGACGTTAGGCGCACCAGCGACCCTATCTTGGAAAGTACGCGCAGCCTTGATCATGATGTATCGGCGTGCCGTTTCAGGGATCTTTTCAAAGTCCTGAAACAGGACAACCTCAAGCAGCATACTTGTAGTGAACGTGCTGCTATTCGAGATCAAGTTGTACAGCTTGTTGTCGCGGACAACGATATCGTAGTCCTGCTTGTAGAAGCTTGGGTCATTCAGGTCAGCCTTAGCCCACGTGGGATCCACAGGGATCTCGTTAGATCCGTTAGGAGTGACCGTGATCGTTTCCGTATTGAAGTGCCATCCGTGGCTAAGCACATCGCGAGTAATCTCGTCGAGGATGGCTTCGGCCATAATGCCGTCAGCGCGTGTAGAGGGAAGCGCAGCAATGGCTGCTTCGCCAATACCAGAAAGCATGGTATTGACAGCTTGGAGCTTTGTGGTGGATGCGACAACAGGCATGGCTAAGGAATAATGGTGTACAGAAAAGAGCAGGGGAGAGGCAAAGTGCCTCCCCCCTGACTAAACATCACGCAGACTTGAGGCGGATCGCGCACTCAGGACGCAGGACACCGTGGCCCATCGCGTAGCGAGCGACAAGCAGCGTACCCTGACGATCAATGCGGTACTCAGACTGCATCGACAGGTCCATCAGTTTGACCGTACCGATAGCAGACTTATGGAAGACAACGCCAACATAGTCGCTGAAGTTTCCAGCGTACTTGGCAAGCGTCAAGCCCGTTTTGTCACCAGTCGGGAAGTGCGTAGACTTGAAAATGCGAATGCCAGCAATTTCAATGCTCTCCGCAGGACGCGAAAGCGAACCGTTGTTGGTGTTGCCCGTGTCGCGGTTAACAATCACCGGACCAGCACCGCTAGACACAGTGAACAGCTTGTAGTACTGCGCGGGAGGAATGACGCAGTAACGTTCCGTATTCGGAACGTTCATCACGTCAAAGCGTTCGGCGCACTTAAACATCGCGTCAATAAACGCCGAAGTAAAGTTAGCGGCGGTAGCACCCGCAGCGAGGTTCGCATTAACCGTAGCAGTGAAACCTCCGCCGCCACTTGACTGCCAAGTAACGTTCGTGCCGAAGTCGGCGTTAGCAGCAGTGGACGTTTCCGAAGCCTTGATGGCGGTCATGATAAGGTGACGGTCTGCCGTGTAAGACAGCGCGTTACCCATCTCGCGGGAGTAGTAAGAACGCACATCATAGTGGTTCTCAAGCTCTTCAATCTCCGGAACAAAAGTCGTGCTGAGGAGGAGCTTATCCACCGTCAGAATGACTTCACTGTGCGGGACTGACGAGCCGTAAGCGGCGGGAAGAGTTTCCGCAGCACCGAGGCTAGGAATTTCAGACGGGCTATAAGCATAGCCATCGCTAGCCTCATCGGCGGTATCCAGAAGATCTTCACCCGGATCGTGGTAACGAGCGCGAGCCAGACCGACAGTGGGGAACGAAGTGGACTTACCGTTAGTAATCGTACGAACGGTATGCAGAGGCATCATGATGTTGCTTTGTTCGAAAGCCGTCATGACTTCTCCGCTGAATTGCTTAAGGAACAGCGCGTCAACAGCACCTGCGTTGTTCACTTGTCCCGGACGGGACATTGTGGGAACAGCCATAAAATTAACCGTGTGGAATGAAAAGGTAGAAAGGAAAAGAAGCGATCAGATCTCTGACGCACGCTGCCTAGTTATCCCCCGTAGGGGGCCAAGCGCAGAAAGTCTCGACCAGTCGTATATGAAATGAGGGGACGGGAACCACCCATCCCCTCCTGCCTAAGGTAGCGATTGATCAGGCAGTTTGCTTAGACGTGCTAGAGACCGCGTCATCGATCTCTTTGCGACGAGTGCGGCTGCGGTAGAAATTCACAGCCAGTGCTGCGAGGATGCCAACAAGACCGCCTTCAGCTGACTCAGGAAGGCCCGTAAGCGTATCAGCCGTGCGTTGCTCAACGACCTTCGCAACAGCGTCAACCGCTTTGGTAAAGTCCTCAGACGCTTCCTTGATCTCCTCCTTGGCCTCCTTCACATCTTCTTTAGTAGCCGTGAAGGACGAGATCTTCTCGATAGCAGCCTGAGTGGTGCGCTCATACTTTTCCTGAGCGTCCGCAATGGCGCGAATGTCAGACGAAGTGACGCACGAAGACAGCGCGAAAGCCGCGCACAGAGAAACAATGAGGTTCTTCATTAGAGGTTCGACGAAGCCAGACGATCAGCAACTTGCTTACGGTAAGCCGGATCTTCCATGTAGCGGCGATCCTTCATGGCATCTTTGACCTGTGCCCACGACTCAAACGGGGCCACGGTAGACGCGCCGCTTGCTCGACCTTGAACAAGGGACGGACCTGCCGACTCTTTGTATTTGGAGTACAGGCCACGCACAGCAAGGGCACGCTGCTGCGGATCGCTAACCGCTTTGTTGTAGGCAGCGGTCTCTTCGGCAGACAGGTTGCTAGCTGCCCACCCAATCATGGTGGAGTAGACTTCCCGCCCACCAATCTCACTGGTCAACGCAGTAACTTGTTGCTCAGCCAGCGCCTTGGCTCCGTCAATGTACTGACGAATCATTTCGGAAGGGATGCCGCTTTTCTCAAGCTTCTGCATGGACTCTTGCGAAAGGTCACCAGTCTCGGTGAACTCCTTCGAGTACGGCTCAAAGTCGATAGACTTGTTAGGATCAATCTGATCCAGCTTTCCGGACTGCTTCTTCTCAAGTTCAGAGTAGGCCTTTGCCATCTCTTCGGCAGACTTGAATTTCTCAGGAAGCCAAGAAGGCCGATCCCCAGCCGAAGAAGGAGCAGCTTGCTCTTGAGGGGATGAGGTAGGGGGGGCCGCGCTCACACTCTTCGGCTGGGTTTCGGGTGATCCTGACGCAGGAGTAATCGAGTCAGTAACCGGGATGTTGACTTGTTGGAATGTCATTGAGTGGGTTGTTGTGCTTGTTGCATTTGTTGGAGAGCGGCCTTACCGCCAACATCCAACGCCTTAGGTCCAAGAGACTGAGCCATCTGCATCATTTGAGCTTGCTGCATTTCAGCTTGCATCTCTTCTTCAGACTTGATCAGACCCTTGGGGTTAATGCCCAAAGCAGCGGCTCGACGATTGAAGTAGTCTCCAATGTTGACGTACCGAGCTAGGGCTTCCGGACCCAAGGTAGCCGCTGCTCCTTGAATAAACAAGTCAAGCTTGGTCAGGTCGTTGCCGCGACCAAGAGCTTCGATGCCAGTGATGACAACCGGAGACACCACGCCCTCATTGAGCTTGGGCAGCTTCTGAGCTTTCACCATACGCGCCATGACGAGGCGCACAAGAGGAAGCTGGAACTCCTGAGCCAGCACGCTGTACACGCCGCCAAGGGCAGTCTCAAGCTCTTGAGCCATGTAGCGGATCTCCTCCGCAGTGACTCGTTCGGCGTTACGCTGAATCGAAGAGTTGAGCAGGAAGGCAAACCCAAGACGCTGCTCAATGCTGTTGCTGACCTGAGATGCGATAGCCAGATCAGCTTGCTTCTGAGCCTGAAGGACAGTCACGTCCGCAGCGTTACCCGACACAAAGCCCCCATTGGGAGCCATAGCGCAGTCCTTGATGCGGGTAGTTCCGTTGGGAGCGACGAGGAACAGCAGACGGGCAGCAGCCGCGCTGCCTTCCACAATAGCCTGAGTCAGTCCTTCCAGAGAGATCAGGTCTCCGAGGAACTCTTCGACATGGCCGCGCCCGTAGTCTTCGTCTGCAATGTGGGACATACGCAGAGCAATAAACGGGAGGTCTTCAGGCTTGTAGCGGCCCTCTGATCCGGGGACTCGAACGCCCTTGATCTCTTGGTACACCTCGTACATACCTTCTTCAAGGTAGACCTTGGTGTACAGATCGTAGTTCTTGTCGGGGCCATTAGAGTATCCGCCCTCTTCTCCGCGCTCGATAAGCTCGTACATCGTTTCAGGAAGAGCGTCTTCAGCGAGGCACTCCTTAGTGACGATGCAAGTAATCGTTCCCATCGGGTCGCGACGAATAACGTACTGATCGAGGTGGAACACCCGCAGCTTGGTTTCCTTGTCGAGGTACAGCAAGACGTTGCCAGCCACGATCAGGTGCTTCAAAGCCTCGAAGACTTTGACGCGCATACCAGACCGTTCGACTTCGTTCATGACTGCTTGCTCAATTCGAGCAAGCGACTCCTCGATCTCGCCCATCTGCTGTGGCATCTGCTCCAGCATGGCAAGCTTGAACTCATCTAGAGTCAAGCGGAAGAAGCTGGCATTGGGCGGAAGCAAAGCAAGCAGGAGCTTACTAGCTAGGTTGTTGACCCCTCTTGCGCCAAGACCCTGATACGGAGTCGGGAGGTTAGTGTGCCGAGTGTGTCCTTCGTCAGTGATAAGCGAAGGGATAGTCAGCTTGGCGCAGCTTCGTGCCCGTTCAAGAAAAGGATCTCGATCTGCTTCCAGATTCGTGTACGCCTTTTGGGCCGAAGTTTCGCTAGACATAGTTCACGGGCCGAAGCGGGATAACAAGCTGGTTCGTGCCCAGACGAGCAGCGATCCTACGCATTTGTTCCTGCGCAGGATCGGCAGCAATCTTAGCCACAAACGGCTCTGCCGCAGGGGGCGGCGGGGGAGCCGGAGGAGGCGTACTAGGCATCTTCGGTGCGCACATTGTTTTGATCGTTGTGGTGTTGAATAAGAAAGGTGATCACTGAGCGTTGTCCAGACTTGTACCAGATCTCGCGATCAGACCAAGTAAGGTTGGCGCAGCGGTCCGGGAAGACCTCCGCCAAATACTCGACTAAAGCTTTAGAAACAGTCGGACATTTGGGCTGATTATCCGCCAAGGTCAAGTTTGTACGCCTCCGCTTCCGCATACAACCTGCTGCGTTCACGCCATGCCGCTGCAAGGATGACGCTGTAGTTAACGAGATCGATCAAAGTGTCTTCGATGCACTCATCTGTCACTACCAGATCAGGATCTTTGGAGAACTTAGCCAGACGGGACAGCTTGTCCGACATTCGAACGATGATGCCCTGCTCCATCGAACCGATGCTAAGTGCCTCAATCAGACGGAAGTTGCGATACGGGTCATCGCCTCCAGTATAGTCAGCACTCTTGTCTCGCATGACGGTAAGAGCGCGGGTACAGATTTCGTTGTGGATGTCTTGGGGCCAGATCATACAGGGGTCCATAGGTTAACTGTGTTGGTTTTGGTGCAGTACTCTTCTTTACGCTTGAGGATGTACGCCAGCCTAGCCTGTCGCAAAGCGTAGGTCTCGCCGTACCCAGAAGCAGCATACGCCTCAAGCACAGCTTGCCAAGTAGGGGAGGCCGACAAAATCTTCTCGGCCTTCACAGGGCCGCAGCCCGGAAGACCAGCGTATCCGTCCGTCTTGTCCCCAGTCAGCACCTGAGTGAGGAAGTACATCCACCCCCCTTCAAGGGTGACAATACGAGTCACGTTCTGTAGGGGATCGTAGTGATGCCCCGGAACCTGACCCATATCCTTATCCCAGCTGACAATGATGGACCGCTTAGTTGTGGCTGACAGGATGCCTAAAACATCGTCAGCCTCAAGGTGCGGCATGATGGCTACTTTGTACTTGTGGTACACGTAGTCTCGGATGCCGCCGTATGCCAAAGGCTTGCGCCCTTTGCGGTGACTTTTGTATCCGGGGTCTAGCTTCTTTCGGAAGTTGCTTCCATCGGACAAAGCCACAATCAGCTTAGAGCAACGTAGCTTGCTCATAATCTGATCCATCTCGGAATCGAACAGGGCCTTGATAGATCGGCTGTCAGAGTGCAGCGTCCACAGATCGTTGCCCCAGTCGATCTCAGTTTCAGACGCTGAAGTCAACCTGTAGATAAACAGGTCGCCATCAATCAGAGCCGTTTTGTCGGTCTTCATAGCGTACCGTCTTCAGTCCTTTCAGTGCTGCTTTAAGAACTTCGCGTTGTTCTGGATGAGCGTCTCGGATCATCAAAGCCACGCTGATCTGTGGATGCTTAATCTCACACACGCTCAGCATACTCTTAAGAAAGTGGTGCGCGTTGATGCCGCTGGCTTCCCACTTCCATACCTTGGAGTCGCCGTCCATCCGCACAGTCCCGTAACCTACAAACTTCTTGACTGCGTCAAGCACAGGTTTGTGTGTGTTTGAGATAGAGACTCGAACAGAACTGTCGTACCAAACGCAGCCTTCTCCATCGAAAAGGCCTCCAACATAATTCCATTGCATCAGTGTGTATCTGCCCAGCTTTTGCCGGACCTCCATTCGCCATCGAGAGGACAACGGAAGCCCAGTTCAACCCCAGCCGAGCGGATAGATTCCACTGCAATGCTGCCTACAAGTTCTGCTACATCAGGAAGACATTCAAACTGCATCTCGTCGTGTACGTGAGCGACAAGCAAAGCCCTACCGTCCAACTCCGCACAAGCCTTGATCGTCGCCACCTTCATGGCAATAGCTCCAGCTGACTGGAGTAAAGTGTTGAGCGCAGCGTGTTGGTTTCTCACGTGCAGTCTGCGTCCATCGATACCAATCAGATGCTTGCGCTTAAGAAGCGTAGCCTTCAGATCCTTGATCAGGCTATCGTAGGCTGGCACAGCTTCTTTGAAACGCGCTCGCAGTTCTTTGCCTTGCTTCTCTGAGCCGTTGACGATCTCTCCGATCTTCGCATCCCCTGCCCCATAGAGCAGACCATAGATAAACGTCTTGGCTTGCGCTCTGGTCTCCAGACCAGCGGCCTTCTGGTTTCTAGTGTGGATGTCTCCGCTGATTACTTCCTTGGCGTACTCCCCGCTGTCGTACTTGGCGAGGTAATGGGCAAAGCACCTAAGCTCCAAGCCGCTGGCGTCAGCACCAACCATGACGTGACCGTGCCGAGGAACAAACAGGGATCGGTACTCTTTCTCCTTGGGCACTTGAGCCATGTTGGGAGAAGAGTGAGTACAGCGTCCAGTCACTGCGCCATTGTGATTGACGTAGCCATGGATCCTGCCATCACTCATAACCGAGGTCATCCAGTTCTGGCTTCCCTCCACCAACTGACCAAGCCTCTTCTGAAGCAGCAGTCTGCGTCCAATCTTTCCAGCTTCCTCATAAGGAAGCTTGGCAATGACCGACTCGTCTAGCTGAGGCTCTCCTGTCTCAGTAAAAGCTGAAGGAGTCCACCCATACTTCTCCCGCAAGGCGCGAGCAATGTGCGCCCTAGACTGAGGATTGAAAGCCGTCATCTTCGTCTTCTCAATCTTCTTCTTGGGAGTCATGTACTTATCCACGAACGGAGGGAATCGTGAGACAAGGTACGTATCGATATCGGCTCTCTCCATCATGAGCTTAACGCTCAGATCCTCTGCCGCTTTGCGGTCAAAGGCTATGCCGTTTTGAATCATCTGAGAGATGCACTTGGCAAAGCTGTGTTCAATCGTAACAGCACGCTGATCTGGGTGCGTCTCTGCTATGGCATCAAACAGACGCGAAGTCACCTGAGTGTCTCGCACGCAGTACTCCAGCATTTCCGTCGAGTATCGCTGCCAGTCCGTTGTCTTGGCGAATTCCCCCTTGTGGTAGCCAAGTCGATAGCCCCAAGCCTCAAGGCTATGGCGACCAACCAAACCAGCTGGCAGCTTGCCGTTCTTTACTAGACCAAAGTCAGACTCACGAAGATCGGGCCAGATCAGGCGAGCCGTGACCAGAGTATCCAAGACCTTGCCCTTGTACTCGTAGCCGTACAGTTTACGCAGCACCGCCAGATCGAAGTCCTGTAGGTTGTGGCCCACAAGAAGCTTCTCCTCATCCAGAGCCGCAAGCAGATCTTTGATCTCATGCGGCGCAAAAGTCCGGACTTTACCTGCCTGTCCAAGAGCGCGGAGGACCGCACAGTGAACAACCGTGCAGTCCCCCAGCAATCCATCCGTCTCAATGTCTAGAATCATCAGAAGTCTTCGCTCTCTTTACCGTCTGACTTCTTCTTTCCCTTCTTCTGCTTCGGTTCAAAGCAGCCTCCGGTCTCGCGGAGCCTACCACTGTCAGCTTCGTAGAGCAAGTGTCCTGCCACCCCAGTCTCCCCGCTGAACCGATTCTTCAGCACACGCACAGTGGTCACGTTGCTGCTCTGCGAGTCCTGTTGGTCACGCTCCAAACCGATGACCATGTCTGATAGCTGAGCAATCGCGGCAGAGCCACGCAGTTGAGCTAGGCTAGTCTCCGCTCCATTCTCATGGCCTCTACCTTCCGGTCGCTTCAGGTGACTGACAAGGATCATGCCCATCCCTGTCTCCTCCACAAGGGAACGCAGAGCGGTCATGACTTGATCAATCTGCCTACGTTCGTCGCCTTCCTCGATACCAGAGATCACGATGCTGAGGTGGTCAAGCACAACCCAGTTGCAGCCGCATGACTTATGCAGGAATCTGATCCTGTTCAACAGGTTGGCCGAATCCATCGAACCGAAGTGATCGTAGAAGAACGCCTTGTCCTCTCCGATCAGGCGGTCGAACGGCTCCTTAAGATCCTCGACCTTGTACCCTGAGATATGCAGGGGCTTGTTCATGGCGATGCTGAGCAGCCCTAGGGCAGTCCTACGCACAGACTCTTCCAGTGCTATGTAGCCGACCCGCTCGCCGTCCTGAATCAGGCTGTAGGCAATCTCTCGGCAGACAAGCGACTTGCCGATACCAGACCCAGCGCACACCGTAACCAACTCTCGATACCGCAGACCGTGAGTCATTTGGTTGAGCCGCATCCAAGGGTACGACTTAGAAGGGACTAGCTCCTCATTGGCGATCAGATCCCAGACTTCAGATCCAGAGACAATGCCATCAGGACGATAGGCTCTGGCATTCCACATTGCGTTGACAAGCTCGCTAGCCTGTCCCGCTTGCAGCATCTCGTTAGCGTCTTTGAGAGGAAGTTGAGCAATGCACGCTTTGTTCGGACTGAATAGTTCTGCACACTCGGCTGCTGCTGCCTTGCCCGGAGCATCGTTGTCGAACATCAGAACGACTTTGTCGAACTGCTCAAGTCGATCAAGGTTGGCGGCAATAGCCTTCTTTGCTCCGCTCGCCCCAGTAGGGATCGACACCACAGGCCACTTGTTCTGCTGGACTTGGGACAAGGACAGAGCATCGATCTCGCCTTCAGTGATACAGATGCGTTTGCCTTCTCCGCGCCACACGTGCTGACCAAACAGTAGGCCACTGACCTTTCCGATTACCTTGAAGTCCTTGTTGGCGAACCGGAGCTTTTGTCCAACAAGGTTGCCAGACTCGTCATGGTAATTGGCTACGTGAACGCGCTGCCCTTGGAAGGTTCCGTAGCCGTACCCAAACTTGCGGCCTGTCTCTTCGGAGATGCCACGCTTGGCTGCGCCGTAGATCTCGATCTGAACAAAGTCTTTGGAAGTCTGCATAGCTGATTTGTTTGCTCCCGTCATCTCCCTACAAGAGAAGCAATACGAATGACCATCAGAGTAAACTGCCCTAGCATCGGAGCTACCGCAGCTAGGGCAGGATTCGTGCCGGACGAACTCTGAGTTAGACGAAGTCCTCTTCACTAGAACGTTCCTTGTTCTTCAGGTAGTTCTTCACAAAGGTCTCCGTATCCTCAATCGGAAACATGACAACCCATCCAGTCATGTCCCGATCTTGTCCACGCACTGCGCCGTTCTGGCGCATCACGACAACAGGGATCTCGTCCTTCTTGCGGTCACGTTCTGCTTGAGCCATGAACATCATGGCTCCAATGCGAGCAACACGCTTCACCTCAACATGAAGCGTATCGCCAGCGTCGAGCAGATCGGCGGCGTGTTTGCCGTGAGACTGCGCTGAGCGGATGCAGTTAATGGCGTGCCAGTATCGGCGCACCATGTCACGTGCCTCCCGCTCTCCGCGCTTTCCCTTCTGCCGTGAGTTGGGCATCAGAACTCCTCGCTCTGATCGCCCTTCGTATCCGCAGCGGCGGCTTCTTCAGCCTGAGCTTCAAAGCCGTAGTCAGTGAAGCTGCGGCCTTGGTTAGCTTTGAGAACTTGCACCGCCTCAAGGCGCAGCGACAGGCCAGCACCAACGCTGGGCACGAAGTACGCGCTAGGCTTGAAGGCCACGCGCACCTCGCTGTTGTGTCCAACCACGCCGTCATAAGGCTGACCGCTGATGTTGTAGATCACAGGTCGACGCTCAAACTTTCTGCCGTCCTTCGTCTCGCCGCTGGCAGTCAGCTTGAACTTGACCTTCATCATGCCCGTCTCGTTGTCATCCTTATCGAGTAGAGGGCGGATCGGGGAATCGGCTCGCTTGATCTTGGGCTTCTTGTGTTCCTCGGCCATGGAGGCAACAGCCTCCTCGTACATACGTTCGAGGTTGTCCAAGAACTTCTGATGGTCGTTGTTCTTGGGGTCAAAGACCAGCGTTGCCTCGTACTCTCCAGCCTCGTTAAACCGAGTGTTCGGCTCGTTCAGCTTAGGCCAGAGAACGAGAGCCGCAGGAGAGGCAACCATTGAGATCTTTTTGTTTGTCATGAAAAGAAGTACTCGCTTTGTTGAAGTGTCAGTAAGTCAAACTTACCAAGCTGAGGTAGCTCAGGAAGCTGAACGTTGGAAGGGAGGCGCAGCCTAGCTTGGTTGGCAAAATCTTCAAGCACGTTTCTGCTGAAGATCTCAACTGCTGCGTCCTTAAGGGCTTGCGTCAAATAATCAACTTGTGTGGCTGGCACTCCGAAGCTGTCATGCACGCAAGTGATTTGATGTACGTTGTGCTGCGCCAACTTGTTGACCGCCTTCACCAGCACTGCGGCATCGAGGCTATGAACGAAGTTAGGGCTGAGGGCATTGCGCTGCTTTGACTTGCTCAGCTTGTTGATGCTCTCGCGGATGGCAACAAAGACGTATCGATCTCCCGCCATGGTCTTGATGGTAGAAGATCGAGAGTCCGGGTAGCGATGCCGAACAAAGAATCCAGTCGGAGCATTCCACTGAACGTCAAGGTTAGCTTCGGTATGGATGTTGGCGACTTGGTGCAACCAAGCCATAGCGCGTCTGGCTCCGGTTACAACTTGACCGATGCATTGCCAGACAATGTTGTTTAGGTAGTTGACGTAAGCGTAGCCCTGCGTTTCGTGGATGGGCGGGATACGCTTTGTCATGCAGTGAGATCCGTAGTACTCGCCAACGTAGCGCAAGCTAGTGTGTAGCGTTGCACCGTAAGGCAGCACCATGACGGAACGCTTGCATAGGTTGCGAGGAATCTTGCCTCCCCAGAACTCAAGCCAAGCCTTACTGAACGGGTGTTCGTAGCTATCGAGCAGACGCGCAGTGACCATGTCTGCTACTCGTTGGTAGATATCCTGTGGCTCAGGGTCAGACGAACAGTTTGTTGCAAACGCGCCCTCTTCATCGAGCAGCATAAGCGAGAACAGTTGCAATCCGTTGTTTGACCCGTCGATCTGGATCGGGATACGAGACGTGCCGTCCTTCAAAGCAGAAACGTAGTCAATACAAGCGGCCAAGAATTGCCAAGGCTTGTCGACCTCAGCCCACCACAAGTGGCGCATGGGATCGCTTGCCACTTGAAGAATCCGTTCACGGTTCTCGTCAGCCCAAGCTTCTCGTTGTGACCAAGTAGCCTTGTCGTATCCATACGTGTTGGCAAGGTGACGCTTGAGCCACTGCATAGCTCTGGCATCGACCTTGACAGGATCGCGGAAGGCTAGCAATCCACGTGCGAGGTCATCGCCTTGAGGATTCAAGAAGCTAGGCACAGCGTACACGCGACCTCTGAAGTCCATCTGATAGGGGAAGTAGAACGGAGCGTTGCCCACTTCCTTAGCTACCATCAGGGTCCGACTGATTTGAATACGCTGAGCGGCACATTCCCTGTTGCGGGAATGGATCTTGGCCGCAGCCTTGCGCCACTGCCGATGCTCCTCTGTCTCCTTGGCGTAGCCGGGATTCTCCGGGGGAATCTCGTCGGTCCTTCGCGGCAGACAGGGCAGATCAATGGAACTGTCCCACAGGTCTTTGGCTATCTGATAGATGCCATCGTTCAAAACGAAGGGACTCTTCTGAAGATGGTTGATTGCGACATATACCTCGGGGCAATTGTCCTTGCTGTTCTGTTCCAGATCAGCATCGAACACTCCTTTGATCAGAGGGATGCGCGGGATCTCGTCAGTCCAGTAGCCCCCATCCTTACCCTCTCGCCAGTCTTTAGGCGGAGCATCAACAGGCAACCAGAAAGGTTTGCTTGCCGCCAAAGCTTCGTGCGCTTTCTTCAGCCACTCAACAGTTGCAGGTGTAGCGTCTACCAGTTTGCGGCAACCCATCTTTCCAGTTGGATTTCCAACAACACGGAACTGGATAAGACCGCTGACGCTATGCATAAGTTCAAGCATATGCACGCCGATGCGCACTTGATCGCGCTGCGGCCAGTCTGCCATGTTGTGTGCCTTGATCAGGCGGCGAAGCACGCGATCCGATTCCATCTTCGATACGCGAGACCGCCTCGACCTACGCTTCTTGATGAACTGGCCTTCGTAGTGGCGAAAGCGCGAAAGGTCAGCTTGCTTAAGAGCGCGAAGCATAGCTTCTTCGCGAAGTTGCTGACCCACAGCGTAGGCGATCTGCTGGTAGTACTTGTTCTGAGCAAGGCAGTCTATGATCACACGCGCAGCAATGACGCACGCAACCTCAGCCGGAATGCCAGCCAGAAGAGTGATAGATCTGGCAGCTTTTCCTGCCGACCCATTCAGGTACTTATCGATAGAGTCCTGAAGATTCTCAGCCATCCGCTTCGCCGCTTCCGTCATGAGGCAGCGTTCAGGACTGAAGTGAGTGGGCAGTACCTTGGCCTCGCCCGTCTTCTGACCATAGGCTACGGCTTGCTTGCTCCGGTAGCGCGAGTGCCCAAGGGCACGCATACGCTTCTCGCGGGATCGTGTACTCTTAGTCATGCCGCCTCATGCTATCTTCCCAGTCTGTTCCAAGGATATGAGGGCAGCACTTTCCTAGTTCGTTTAAATCGTAGTCGTTCGGAAAGTGCCTCAAGATACTGCGAGCCTGTTCCTTAACTGGAACTGGGATAGCAGGCAGGATGACCAAGCTCTCAAGGAACTTTCTGGCAGTTTGAATAGAGTTCCGACGTTCGTAGTTCAAGGTCATATTGAAGACTCGACTCTCCGAAGCTGAGCGAATCGGGTGAGGAACATATCGAGGGCGAAGTCTGGAGACCAAGGCACGATGACGTTAGGAGAAGGCCGAACGTTGTTAAGCCCGTAGTCTCCGACTGGCATCAGATCTCTAGCTTCAGCAGCGCAGATCGCTAGGTCAGCTTCCTTGACCTGATCCTTCCAGACAACGGGAGAGACCTCGAAGGCAGAGTAGATGACTGCTTGCAGTCTCCGCTCCAACGTCCTGTATTCCGGCAGGAGAGCTTTCAGTGGAGTAGGAATATCCACTAGGTAAGCCTCCGAAGCATCGTGAAGAAGAGCGTGCAGAGCGGCACGCGCATCGACCTCAAAGCTGACCCGGACACTATGCTCCGCTACGGAGTAGAACCTACAGGTATGCCCAGCAAACCTACATAGATGGCTCAGGCTATGAGCTATGTCTCCTATATGGATATCCTCAGGACGGGGATCTTGAGGATCAATGATCCTGCCACTCTTCGTGATGATGTTTGCCATGAGGAAAGGGGGAGAGGGTTTTACCCCTCTCCCCACGGGCTTCCAACCAAAGGAAACTCCCTAGCTAGGTTCTCGCTTCCAGCTAGAGTCGATTAGGCCAAGAGCCTTGGCCTTGTCCGAGAGATCAATGTGAGCATAACGCTCTGTAGTCGCAATGGTAGAGTGTCCTAGCAATTCTTTTGCGACCAGCATACTTACCCCAGATTGGATAAGTCGAGTGGCAAAGGTATGGCGAAGACAGTGCGGCACGATCTGAGAGTGGTCTAGCTTAGCATCGCGCTTCGCCCTCTTCCAGACAATATGCAGCGTTGCAGACTTCAACGTCTGGAAAGGACCGCTATCGGTTGCCCCTGTTTTGCTGGCAGTCAAAACATCCAGAGCAGCGGCATTGAGAGGTAAGGATCTGGCACGGTTAGTCTTAGTGTGACGGATGGTAACCAGATACATCTCCTTGCCTTGAACCTTATGGGACTGAATGTCCTCCCATCGCAAAGAGGTAGCTTCGCTGACTCGCATTCCGGTGTTGACCAGAAAGACACAGAGATGACGGTAGTCGAGAGGAAGGAACGAGAAAAGTTTAGCCTGTTCTTCGTCGGTCAGGACGCGAGACCGAGGCTCTGCCTCTCGTTCCTTCCTCACCATCGGCATCCTGTCTAGGATACCCAGTCGGCAAGCGATCCGTGCCATGCAGGACAATGCGGATAGCTTCCGATTTATGGTCCCATTCGAAAGCTTGCGAACTTTACAGGCTTCGCGAACCTTTTCGAAGTGGACTGCGGATAGCTCAGAGACTTGGAAATTCATGCCGACGATCTGAGCAACATCGGCGGCATTGGCAACGGAGTTTAGTTCTGCTTTGTTTCCTGCCCAGTGGTTCTTGCTTGAGTACTCAAGCAGTTCCCCAAGGGTCATGCTGGACGAAGCCTCTTCGGCAGGTAGACCTCGGGCTAGCCTGTCGAGGGTCTTCTGTTCCCAAGCATAGGCCTCCCGAATGGTATCAAAGATCCGGTTGTGCCGTTTCCCGTTGAAGGAAACGATACCTTTGTACCGCCCATCGGACGTGATCTTCATTGCTTGTCCTCCAGATCTTTGATCCAGACTGCAATGAGCAGCACTCCGCAGAAGACGATCCAGCAGATCAGGATGATCTTCATGAAGTCGATGCTTTGGCTTTCGGGACTAACCATGAGCAGACCCCTCCCCGGAATCATCGATGAAACGCTTGCTGCGTCGATCCAGTTCCGAAATTGTAGGGCAGCTGATCACGTCTTCACTAGCAAGGACAATGACATACGGAGCGCCTTTCGAGTAGCACTCACCATCCTCAAGAGGATGGTCCGACCATCCGATTTCGACTGGTTCGTAGTTCTCAGAGATTGGACGAGCAAACGTGTTGTGCCAGACAGATCGTAGACGTTTGAAGATGAAGGAGTTCTCCTCAATCATAAAGTGCTGGCACATAATCTTGGGCGAGATGCGGATCATTGGATTCCTTTGGTTGGGTGTTGTGCCGACCGAAGTGATCGACACTAGCTCTGAAGTATATCCTCCCCCTTTAGGGGGAGTGTCGTAGCCATCATCAGGTGCAGCCTTACTGCACAACACTGACCCACTACACGACAAGTGTAGTGAGCCAGTGTTTCGGCTTCTCACGACCGTGTAATCATCTCTTGAAAGATCAGATCTTTGAAGGCGGCGGATTGTCCACCGATATTGGAATTGAATCGACGCTCTGCGTCTTGGCTCAGGCCGCGACCAGTTCGATGGTCAGACCACTCCGTGATGCTGTTGAAGATGGACCAGAGCGAACCATCAGCCTCGTTGCCCATGGTGTTGCGCTGATTCTTCCGCAAGGATTCCCAGACGGCAATCGTTGCAAATCCCTTGCGGACTTCGTCCTCGGATTCTGGAGTGCCGAAGGCAGCGGAGTAAAGCTTCTTGTAGATGCCCTGAATGTCCGACTCCTTAGGCTTCGTGTTGACCAGACTGATGGCCTTCTGCTGGAACTGCTTCGCAGCCTCCACTCCGAGGAGGATGTTGCGAGCAATGTCATTCACCTTGAGGTGAACAGCGGAGTTATGCTTCGCCTTTCGAGCGGATCCATTGCCATGAGCTTCATCCAATCCGATCCGCAGAGTGTTTGAGCAGACCGTTCGAACAGCAGTCCTGCCTCCAGTGAAGCACTCCGTGCCGTCCTTAGTGTCAGTGAACAGACCGTACACCTTGACTTCGTCACCAGTGGCAGGCTGGAACTGGTACAGTTCAGTGCAGATGAAGATCTTCCGACCGTTGAAGAGAGATCCACAAGAGTGGATCTTGACCTTGGCCTCGGAGTTAGCCAATTCGATAGCCTCTTGGAGGCTAGTCAGCACGTCCCGATTCTGAACAGGAACGTAGTTCTTGCCGACGATGCCGAGGATCTCGTTGGTATCGCTGCGCAGCACCGCCTTGTTGGAGACAGGGAGCCTTGCTCCGTCCATAGGACCGCCGATGATCGGCACGGTTTCGAGAGGAACCAGATAGGTTTCCCATCCGATGCCGCCCACTCCGAGGGCTTCGTCTACGCTGAAGGTATCGGGCAGCACCTTGCCCAGACCGTGCCATGCACCGCTCTTAGCGAGCAGCAGTGTATCGTGTTCGTGAATTTCGTGAGCCATGATCGTGAGTATCCTTGTGTGTTGGTTGAAGTGTTGTGCCGACCGCTATTGATCGACACTAGGTTGGAAGTAAATTCTCCCCCTTTAGGGGGAGGTGGAAACGCCCTCGACGTTGCCAGTGAGGTAGTCATCCAGACAAGACTTACCGGCGACTGCAAGAGCCACTGAGACGAACTTCAAAGCGTGACCAGTATACATCTGGTCCATGCGCTTCTTAATTGAGGGAAGCGTAGCTTTGAACTCTTTGGATTGGACGAAGTCCAATTGATGGCTGGGTCTGTCTGACCATCGGAGATCAGGTCCGTCTTCAGTATCGATCAGATAGAAGATCGAATGACGCTGGCGGACTTCTTCAGGCAGCGCAGTCTGAAGTTCTACTTCGCAGTAAGCATTAACGAGAGTGTCAAGAATGAAGACGTTAGCTTCACGTTCGGATTGAAAGACGTTGTACATGGGAAACCTTTGGTTGGGTGTTGTGCCGACCACAATTGATCGGCACTTGGTTGGAAGTATATCCTCCCCCTTTAGGGGGAGGGTTCAGAGCGGGGGGTTGGGCAGCGGAGCAGCTTTCGATTGCACGTGCCGATCTCTCAGATCGAAAAGCTCTTCCATACGCTTCTCGCAATAGTCCTGAACAGCAAGAACGTGCTTAAAAGATTGAGACCACTTCACAACGTCATCGGTATGTTCTTTGTCATCAAAGCCTCCGTTGTAGTCGCGAGGGTGTATAGCTGCATCGTGATTGAGTTCCTCCTGCATTCGAAAGCAGCAGTTGAGAATGGTTTGGAGAGACTCGATTTGAGCGTCGATGCTTCCGCCGTTCCAGTATTCGGTTCGCATTGTAATTTCCTGTAGGTTGGGTGTTGTGTTGGCCGACCATCGACCGACACTAGGTTGGAAGTATATTCTCCCCCTTTAGGGGGAGGGGTTGGTCACACTCCGGACTCGACAGGCTGGATGAATCCAGTAGCAGACTGCGCAGCAGTCTTGGATTGATTCTTGTAGCCCAAGAGGATGATCACCCCTTTAGGGTGAGCCGGAAGGTAGTCGTGTTTGTCGCCGTCAATTGAAGGGAAACCCTTCCACCAGAGAGGCTTCTGGTAAGTCTTCGACTTAGGAACAAGAATCGGAACGGCAACGTTGATGCCCTTGGAAAGGGCAAGCTTGATGGCCTCGGTCGAGACGTGTTCATGAGCCGAAAGGCTAAAGAAGACTTGCACTGATTTGGTTCCCGAATCATCAGTGAAGTAGGGTTCCAAATTGTGAACCAAGTTCCAGTTCTTAGTGTATTCGTAGAATACACAATCGACTCCGACATTCCGAAGAGCTTGCCGAATGGCAAACCGGACTCCACCGAAGGTGTAGTCGGAAGTTCCGTTCAATCGAACGGAAACGATGCGAGTTCCGGGCTTGATCTTCGAGAGAAGATCGGAGACGGCACGCTGAGTAAACTCAGCGGAGTAGTAAAGAGCCAAGGCGGTGCGTCTAGCCATAGCCATTTGGCTAGCCTTAGACTTGAGAGTATAAGTCCCGGTGACAGAGTCACCGAAGCAAGAGGCGAGGCACTTCTCGGTCCAATTACTGCAAGTAATTCCGGGAATCAGGTAGCAGACGAAAGCTTGGTCAACATGACCAACGTCTACCGACTTGTCGGTCTTGCTGGACTCTGTCCAGATGGATCCGACTTTCAGAGCATCGACAAGGCTGATAGCCTTGACGTTCGCCGCGATCTGCTGGATCTTCTGATAAGAAGATGCGGATCGAGCGGAACGGTTGAGTTCGTTTACGGATTGCATGAGAAGCCTTTGGTTGAAGGTGAAGCGTCGACCGAAGTGATCGACACTAGGTTGGAAGTATATTCTCCCCCTTTAGGGGGAGGGGTCGATCAGTCCTCGCCTTGCCAGCACTGGTTGTCCGGGTTGTCGAAGAGTGCTATACACTCTTCGCAGGTTGTACAGGTATCGCCATCTAGATGGCGAAGTTGTGGAATCGTAGCCACAAAGTTCGGGTCGATTTCTACAAAGTAGAATCGCATTGTGATATCGCCTGTCAAGGTAAGCAACCTTTCGCAGACATGGCAGATCATGACGTTGCTCATAAGAGACCTTTGGTTGGATTGTGCCGACCACAATTGATCGGCACTTGGTTGAAAGTAAACTCTCCCCCTTTAGGGGGAGGGCTGGTCACTCACCATTCCAGTGATTGATCCGATGGACTGCTTTTCGAACCGCAGGGCGGTTCGACTCGAGCCAAGCCTTTTCTTCTTCAGACAAGGTGTAGAACTTGGCTTGAGAGAAATCTTCGTGTTCAGTGGAGTTCAATTCTCCACCGTACAGAGCGTCGAAATACCGACTGTAGAAGTCTTCGGTCTCATGTTCGACATGAATCTCTTGATTAGGGTAATCAACTTCAATCGTAAGAGGGCCGAAAGAAGAGATCGTTTGATAGCTACAGGTACAGCGAGAATCCATAAGAAACCTTTGGTTTGGGGTTTAGTGCCGACCGAGGTGATCGACAACAACCGGAAAGTAAACTCTCCCCCTTTAGGGGGAGGGGTCGCCCGTCTTCTGCGAGCGGAAGGCCCGTCTTCTAGAGGCAGGAGGCCCGTCTTCTAGAGGCAGGAGGCCCGTCTTCTACAAGTATAAATGCCCCTCGCGTAGCGTGCGCGGGTGCGCGCGCATATGCGCATAATGCGCGAGTGTATGCGCAGGCGCGTGCGGCGTGCGCAAGGCGCGTGCGGCGCGTGCGGCGTGCGCAAGGCGCGTATATGCGCGAGGCGCGAGGCGCGTGCGCAAGGCGAGGCGATCCTAGCTTGCCCTCTAGGGCCTCTAGAATGCTCTAGGATCGATCCGGAGGCAGTGGTGCCTGCCATGAGGCATTCCGCATCTTGAATCGATTCTAGAGCATCCTAGAGCGTCGAAGTTAGGCTAACGAACGGAACCCTAACAAACGGCCTGTAAACGGAAATAGCCCCCTCCCCGTTAGGGGAGAGGGCTAGGCCTCTCGAGCGGATTACTCCGCCGACTCCTTGGATTCGAGGTGAACCCACAGAGCGAAGCTCAGCATCCGGATGATCTCGTCCTCGCTGGTGAGAACGATGTTCTCACCGTCGATCTGCTGGCAGAGGCGCTGTTCGGCGAAGTCTGCAGCCTCTTCGAGGAGGAATTCTTTCGCTTCGGGCGACAGGGTCGAGATTTGACGATGCACGAACTTGACGAATTGAGACTGGTACATATGAGAAGACTTTCGTGTGTAACTTGCCGCACGGTCACTGCGACCATGCCGACACTAACCGGAAAGTAAAAGTGCCCCTCGCATAATGCGCGCACGCATAATGCGCGTAGGCGCATAGCGCGTAGGCGCATAGCGCGTGGGCCCCACGTAAACCCTTGCCAAATCAGGACTTAGAACGGATCCTTAATCCGTTTAAGGGGGGTATGGGGGGGTTTGTCGACGGCCCCATTACGTTAGCCGCTTCAGATTTTTGCCCCAAAACATTTGGGGACGAGGCCGCTTTAGAGGCGACAAAAAACTCCCCCACTAGCACAGTGCCAGCAGGGGAGAACCGCTTACAAGAGCCAAACGACCCCGCATAGTAGGGTTACGTTTGGCGGTCCGAGAATACCAGACAGTTACCGCTCTTGGAAGTACACAATTCCAGAGGTAGTCGGCGTGCCCGTGCCCGTGGCCTGCGTGCAGTGGAGCAGCGTTGTGCCCGTGTACAGACGCACGCCGGGATTCATCTGCGGCACGCTTGTGCTGCCTGCGTTGGCGAGCATCACCGAAGCCGAGATGATCGGCCTTGCGAGGATCAGGGAGACCGCACCAGCACCCAAGCTAGTGCCGAGAGTGATCGACTGGATCGACTGCACGCCTGTGCAGCCGCTAGCCAAGTTGAACCATGTGAGCGTGCCGATGACGGGCGTGGCCGGAATCTGCGAGCCGACCTGCGCGGTCAGCGTGGCCGTCTTGCTGTTGACTCCAGTGCTGTTCGTGTAGGCGACGGTGGCGTTGGCAATCGTTGCGGCGTTCGTGTTTGCCGTTGTGGTCAGCAGTCCAATGCGGCACCCCTCACCGTTCACCGTGCCGTTTACATCACGCGCCGGGAATGCCACGGAGTTGATGTTCTGCGCCCCCGTAGTCGTTACCACGATGCCCGTATTGACCCACAGCACATCGAACAGCATCTGCCATCCAGTCTGTGTGCTGCTCATGTCGAGACCCGTGCAATACAT
>SXGR01068701.1_pt1 | contig 41453 bp, 28 predicted proteins | sample 3174711 | NCBI WGS metagenome assembly SXGR01 (sample SAMN11356860, study PRJNA531348) | freshwater metagenome | isolation source: freshwater sample F1-60 | place: China: Fuxian Lake, Yuxi | collected 2017-12-25
CAGCGGAGGCGATACACGCGCTGTTCGGCGCCGCCCATTTTTTGTACGACCTCGTTGACGTCGAGCTTGAGGGGATTGTTCACCAGGCCCGTCACCTCGACGGTCCACGGCTCGGTCGTCCAGCCGCGGTTGGCGAGGACCTTCGGCTCGGCCTTGTCGGTGCCGAATTCGTAGAAATTATTGTAGCTCGTGATGTGCTCGTAAGCCGTAGGCTTGAGCGCGGGATCGCGATAGTCGGCGTTGACCTTCGAGGGGAAACCGGCGGTCGCGGCGAGCACCTCACGGGCCGCGAGCGCGGCGCCGCCCACACCGAGGGCTTTCAAGAAATCGCGGCGCTTGGAGAGATGGTAAAGCGACTCGGGAGTCGCGGCGGATTCGGGAAGTTCCCAGTCTTTGGGGGTGCGGATGAGCATGGGTGGAAGTGTTGGGGTGGAAGAAGAGGAGGAGAGTTTAGGCCCGGCGAGTCGTTTGAATCAACCCAGTGGTTGGATAAAAGCAAAAATCACGCGCGTCCAGCCGTGACCCGTGTCGAGGCGCGGTTGCGCCGGCTCGGGCGCTCGGCGGCCGCGTTTGGTCCCGTCGCCGCCGCTTCCGCAGTTGGCAAGCGCCGCTGGGGGCTCCTCACTCAGTTATCTTCCGCACCCTTCCCCGAGTAGCCCCATGCTTTCACCCCTTTTTTTATGAGCGCCGCCGCCTCCCGATTTTCGCCCCAGATTTGGCGCGCCGGAGTTCCGCTGGTAGTGGGCCTGCTCATCGCGGTCTGGCCGGCTCCAGCCGGGCTCGCGCCGCATGCGTGGCTCTATTTCGCGCTGTTTGCAGCGGTCATTCTGGCGCTCATTACCGAACCGCTGCCGCCGGCAGCGGTCGGGCTGATCGGTGTAACGGTGATCGCTGTGTTCGGCCTGCCGTTCAGTGCGGCCCAACGGCTCGACCCGACCTTTCGTATGCCGGCCGAGTCCATCAAGTGGGCCTTGGCGGGATTCTCGAACAGCACGGTCTGGCTGATCGTCGGGGCCTTCGTGTTTGCGATGGGTTACGAAAAAACCGGCCTTGGTCGCCGCATGGCCTTGGTCATGGTGCGATGGCTCGGCGGTCGCACGCTCGGGCTCGGCTATGCCATTATGCTCGCGGATTTGGTGCTCGCACCGTTCACGCCGTCGAACACCGCGCGCAGCGCCGGCACGATTTACCCCGTGATCCGCAGCATCCCGGGCCTCTACGGTTCGCTGCCTGGAGAGTCGGCGCGCAAGATCGGTGCCTACCTCATGTGGACGGGGTTCGCGACGACGTGTGTGACCAGCTCACTGTTTGTCACTGCGCTCGCACCCAATCTCCTCGCTCTGGATTTCGTGAAGAAAACGACGGGCATCACCATCACTTGGGGCGAGTGGTGCCTGGGCTTTCTCCCGATTGGCTGTCCCCTGTTGCTCGCCCTGCCGTGGTTGGTCTACAAAATTTATCCTCCGGAGATCCGCGTGAGCGCGGAAGCGCCGCGTTGGGCCGCGCAGGAACTCGCGACGCTCGGCCGGATCACGCGGCGGGAATGGATCATGGCCGCCCTCGTGGGTGCCGCGCTCGGCCTGTGGATTTTTGGAGCGAGTGTGATCGACGCCACGCTAGTCGCGTTCGTGGCGATTTCGCTGATGGTTGTCTGCCGCGTCGTCGCGTGGTCGGACATTCTCGGCAATACAGCGGCGTGGAACACGTTTGTCTGGTTCGCCACGCTGGTGAACCTCGCCGATGGCTTGAACAAGTCCGGCTTCGTCGCGTGGTTTGGCCAACACGCCGCCGCGCTGCTCGTCGGCTATTCACCGTTGTTCGTCATGGTCGTGCTCGTGGCTTTTTTCTTTTTGATCCACTACCTGTTTGCGGGCCTCACGCCGCATACGACGGCCCTTTTGCCCGTCGTGCTCGCCGCCGGGGCCGCCGTTCCGGACCTACCGGTCCGGACCTTTGCGCTGCTCCTCGCGTTTTCGCTCGGGATCATGGGCGTGCTCACGCCTTACGCCACGGGCCCGGCTCCAGTCTACTACGGTTGCGGCTTTATCACGCGCCGCGATTTCTGGCGGCTCGGGCTGACCTTCGGGCTGATTTTTCTCAGCGCGTTGCTGCTGATCGGTGTGCCCTGGCTCGGCCTCGCGAAGTGAACGCGCGTCCGCGCGCGGTCACGCTCCCAAGCAACCGCCACTGCTGAGAGCGTGGCTGCAAGCGGGCTGGTCAGTTTACGGAAAATTTTCCCACCAACAAAATTTTCCCACCTCAAATTCCGAGGCTCGGGGCCGGGGTCTTCCAGCCGTTGAAGGTCCCTCCGCCCGGCACAGCTCAACTGTTTTCCGATTAATAAAACCGCCGGTAGAGGGTAGGAATATTTTATGGGTAGGGCACAACCATGCGCTGATTTCTTATTCGGCAAAAAAATGTGCGGTAAAAGATGGGGACTTCTGTTCTCTGCATTTTTTACTAGGAAGATTTTCCAAGCCGCAGACAGGCGGGACCAACCACTCGGAACATGCTCTCCGGTTTCTTTCAGTCGGGGCCAAAACTTTTTTTGGGGTGGGGGCTCCCAAGACGCGGGCTGAAGCCTCGCGCTACCACGAGCCGCGGACACCGCCGAGCAACAGGCGCGGGGTGCCGACGTTGACGACACCGTCGGCGCTGCGGCCGGTTTCGACGCGGGCGTCGGTAAGGTTTTCGAGAGTGAAAAAGAGCGTGAGATGTTTCGTGAGCGGACGTGTGACGCCGAGGTCGGCCACGACCCCTTCGCCGAGGCGGAGGTTATTTTCGTCGTCCTCGAATTGTCGCCCGATCCAGCGCACGCGCGGCGTGAACGTGAGCTGCCCCGGTGCGCGCCAGGTGGCGCCGAGTGTGGCGCTGCGGCGCGGGACTTGGGCCACTTGTTTGCCGACGAGTGCGAGAACAACCGTCGCGCGGCGCACCGTCGCGTCGTTGAAAAGGGTGGCGGCGTTGAACGAGAAGGCGGCGGAGACGTTCCACGTGGCGGAAAGTTCGCCGCCCTGCGTGCGTGTGCGGTCGAGGTTGAGGCGCTGGCGTCCGAGTCCCCCGGCGGCCAGCGTGCCGACGATGGGGAACGTGCCGGGCCCGCGTGCGATGGTGACGTTGCCTACTGCATGATGGAGATCGTTCCAAAAGGCGGTGGCAGCGAGGGTGAGTGGTGCGGGTTGGGTGGGGGCGCCGAGCGCGGGTGGCGTCGGATGGCCGAAGGGCGTCCACTCGACGCCGATTTCGGCGGTCGTGACCGACTCGGTGCGGAGCGCGGGATTCGCCTCGGTGACATTCGCTCCCTGGCGAAACGGGCGATAGAGTTCGTTGAGCGTGGGGCGGCGGAACGCTTGTTGGGTGTTGGCGCGAAGGCGCCACGCGGCGTCAGGTTTCCACACCAAGCCGAGGCTCGGGCTGAACGCGGTGCCGTCGCGGTCGGCGTACTGGTCATCACGCGAGGCGATGCCGGTAGCGCGATCTGATTCACGTCGGTGGCCGTCGGTTTCACCCCACGAGTTGAGTCGCACACCGGCGGTGCCGCGCAGCTGCGGAGCGAGCGCTCGCTCGTGCAGCGCGAAGACGCCGAGGTCGGCCTGTTTGCCGCCGGCGACGCGGAGGCGTGTGAAGCTGCCGGCAACGAACGTGAAATATTCGCGCGTCTCGCCGCGCGTGGTGCGCGCATCCGCGCCGGCGCTCGTGCGTGAATCGCGGCCGTGTTTCCATGTGCCGGTCCACGTGGCTCCGAGCACGGTGGAGGGCACGGAGAACTGGTCGCTCGCGGGCGTCTCGGCGGTGCGGGTGGCGTTGACCGAACTGAACGTGCTCGAGAAGCCCTGATCCTGCGCGTAGGCGGTGGCTTTCCACCCAAAGGTGTCGACCGGTTGGCCCGCGAAATTTACGGCGAGGGAGCGTTCGCGCGAGCCGTTGTGCTGGTAGGGTGTGCCATTCCCGCGTTGCTCTGCAAAGCTACGAAAGGCCGCGCTCCAGGAAAGTTTTTCACCGAGCGGTTGGCGCCAGCGGAGATTTAAGAGGGTGTGCCGGCTCCACGCCGCCACGTCGATCGGGCCGCGACGTTCCGGCGCGACGAGGGCGAAGCCATCGGTCGCGAAGACCTGCGCCCCGAGGTCAAACGTACCCAGCGCTCCGGGCTGCGTGTGAACAATTTCGGCGCTGCGGGTGCCAAAATCGCCGAACATCGCGTTGGCCCCGGTCGTCTGGTCGGAGGGCTGTTGCGTGAGAATCTGCACAACGCCGCCGAGCGCGGCGTTGCCCCACGCGGTCGCGCCGCCACCTTGGACAACTTCGACGCGTGCGAGATTTTCGCGGGCGACCTTGGTCCACGCGACCCAGCCGCCGAAGGGATCGTTGAGCGGCACGCCGTCGAGGAGGACGAGTGAGCGGCTCGCGCCACTGGGGCCGAGGCCGCGCAGCGACACGCCTTGCGCGGTAGGGTTGGCGGACAAACTATCACTGCGGCGGAAGAGACTGAAGCCCGGCACGGAGCGGAGCGCGCCGTCGAGAGTGGCGGTGGGTGAGGCGCGGAGAGCCTCGTTGTCGAAGTCGCGCACCGAGAACGCGACCTGCTCCGCGGGCTGCGGCGTGCGCGTGGCGGTCACGACTTCGGCGGGGAGGGCGACGGTTTGCGCGTGAGCGGACCGCGCGCTCACGTTTGCAGCCACGAGCAGGACGAGGAGGAGCGCGCTTGCGCGCGCTGGAAGGGCGTGGCGGAGGCAATCGCCTGCAAGCAGGCTCGGACCGAGGCGGGGATGAGGAATCATGGTGGGTTGCAGCGGGCGGCGATTTGGGCTGCGGTCACGGGTGGAGCAGAGCGCAATTAGGGCAGAAATGGGCTGCGGGGCGGGTTTCATGGGACCGTAAGCGCAGGGAGACGTGCGCGCGGGCGCAAGGGCGCGAGGGTTGATCAATCAAATGGCCGGCTGCGACGGCCCGCCACGCCCACCCCACGCGTGTCACGTCGCGCGATTTGGCTCGGCAATGGAGCGGGCATTTGGGATGGGTCAGGTTGAGCACGTTACCATTTCATTTTCTATGTCACTCTGGGAATATAAGGTCATCACGAGCGGGAAAGGTGGCTTTGCCACGCCCGCGATGCTGGAGAAATTTCTGAACGATCTCGGCCGCGACGAGTGGGAGATCATTCACTATCACTCCACGCCCGACAATCTGCTCGCCTTCACCGGCCTCGCGCGGCGCTCGACGCAACGCGACTGGACGCTGGCGGACGCCGCCGCGGCCGCCGCCAAGGCCGAGGCTGAGAAGCTTCGCGCGGAGTTTGCCGCGAAATTCGAGGCCGCCACGCGGCCCGCTTCCGCCGCCGGAGCCCCCGAGGCGCCGCCCGCCAGTTTCATCGAGGAAAAGTCCGCCCCGGACGATGGATTCCGCAAGCCGGTGGACACGTCCCGCGACGATGATCCCGAAGAGCCCGGCGAGCCGAAGGACGATTGGGACAATCTTACCGCCTCGGCGGAAGAGGAGTTGCCGGTGTTTTTCGACGCCATCAAACCGCACCTCCGTCGAAACCAGCGCTGTGCCGGCATGAGCGTCGGCACCGACTATCTCGCGAAGAAGTGGGACCAGGCTGAGGAGGACATCAAGGGCGCGCTCGTCGAGTGCGGTTTTGTGCTCCCCGCCGACGAGGATTCCCGCGTCGAGTATGTCGAATACGACGGCGATCTCTATTGGCTGAACATCAATCGCCGCGGCGAACTCTGGATCAACACGAAGGAGAAGCCGCGTCCCGTTTTCCGCAATGTGAAGGCCACCCGCATCGAGCAACCGGCCGAAGAGCCCAAGCCCGAGCCATCGGCCCCGCCCGTCGCCGAGCAACCGGCCGCCCGGCCTCATTTTGAGACCCGCGCGCGCCGCGAAGCTGCGGCAGCAGAACTGGCACCCACCGCCGCGTCGACCGACGGCGCTCCGATCGCCGCACCGGCTGAATCCACCGGCGCGGTGGCACCGGCACCCGCCGCCGCGGTAGCCGCAGTGGCGGCTACGCCGCTACCCGCGAGCGGCGAGTTGTTGAACAAAATCCGTCCCCAGATGCGCCGCAATCGCCGCGGCCCCGGCGGCTCCGGCAGCACCTCCTTCTTGGCCCGCGCGCTGCGCCGGACTGAGCCGGAACTCATCGCTGCCTTCGCCGCGATCGGTCTCATTTTGCCGGCCAATCCGAACGACAAACCTATTTTCGTGATGTTCGGCGAAGAAGTCTGGTGGGTGAACCAGGATTCGCGCGGCGGCGTGTGGATCAACGGTCGCGACAAGCAGCCCGGTGAAGTCCTCGCTCCGGCCGATCAGCCCACCACCACAGCAGTGCCGGCAGCGGACTCGGCCGCCCCGGCTCCTGCCGAGACGGCGTCAAGTCCCGTCGCGGCGACCGCAGCGGAACCGGCAACGCCCCCTCCGTCGGCGATGGTGACGCCTGCTCCGGCAGCCGACGCTGGCGCTACTCCTGTTCCGGGCAACGTTTTGGCCGCCGTGCGTCTGCTCTTGAAAGAGACCCGCACCGGTGGGTTCGCCGGCAAGCTCGACCGCGTCGCCGACGAACTGAGCAAGTCGTCCGCCGAGCTCACGGCTGCGCTCCTCAGCGCCGGGCTCCAAGTGCCCGCTAAGGCCAAGGAGAAACCGATATTCGTCGAACACGCCGGTGAAATTTTCTGGCTGAATAAGAACGCGAAAGACGAACTCTGGGTCAACGCCAAGGCTTCAAAGTTTGTGGCCGCAGCGGACGACGGCGACGAGAAGAAACCGGCGCGTCGCAGCAGCAGCAGCGGCGGTGGCGGCGGACGTTCGCGTAAGAAAGAGTAACCGCCAACTGGGGTGTTTTTGTAGGCCCGGCCGCTGGCCGGGCGCCGCGTCAGCGGGGGACAACCGGTCACCGCCCGGTTCTACAACGGCGGCACCTTCGCGCGGCGGCACCTGCTTGCAGCTACTTTTCGCCGAACGTTGCGCGGATGTAGGCGAGCACGGCCTTGCGTTGGCCGGCGGTGGTCATCGCGCCGAACGGGGGCATCCCTTTCAGCTCCACGCCTTCGGTGATGATCTTGATCAGTTCAGCGTCGGCCTTCGCGAGGCGGGTTTTGTCGTCGCGGAAATTGGCGGCGCCGCCGGGGATGCCGCGGCCGTCGGGTTGGTGGCAGGGCACGCAGTAGAGGCGGTAGATTTTTTCGCCGGCGGCAACGAGCTCGGCAGGTGAGGTGGTGGCGACGGCGGCGGCGGTTTTAGCATCGCCGGCGTTTTCGTCCGGGCGCGGAAGGCGCGTGGTGCCGCCGACGGTGCGCTCGCCGTTGAGGAGCCGGTTGGCGGTGTAGTAGCCGAGCGGGTTGGCCAGCGGTTGATTGTCGGTGGTGCGCAGGGCGGCTACGGAGAGCTCGTAGACGAAGCCGGGTTTTAGTTCGGCGAGCGCGAGTTCGGCGGAGAGACCGTCGGCACTGGGGCGCACGGCGGTGACGGCGACGCGGGCCTCGTCGACCCACGGGGAGCCGTATTTGTATTGGTAGTAATAGCGGAAGCGATTGACCTCAAAATTAGCGGCGGCGGCGAGGGTAGCCGCGCTCATCGGACGCGTGAACGTGAGACGGAAGCCGCGATCGGTGAGCTTCACATCGCGGACTTCGGGCGAGACCTCGCGATCCCAGACGACGCGTTGCAGGCCATTGGCGCCCGCGCCCCAGCCGCCGGCCGCGCCGAGGCAGAGGCTGCCGTCGGGCGCGAAGGTGCTGCGGGTGATGCCGGCGAGGAGTTTTTCACCGGAGGTGTAGGCGGCCGTCTCATTGCGGCCGAGAAACGGGAAACACACGCCTTGCCACTCGCCCGCGACTTTCTCGAGGGCCGCACGGATGATGAGCTTCGTGTAGTCGCCGGCGAACACTTGGCCGGCGAAAGGTCCGAATTTTCCGCCCGTGGTGTCCCAGAGGATCTCGCCGCCGGAGACTCCCATCGGGCCGTGAGGGAAGACGACGGCGGGGGACTTATAACGTTTCCACGCCTGCTCGGTCGTGAAGGTCTTGGCGTCGAAGCCCGGCTCCCATTTCAGGCTCGCGACGTGGCCGTGAAAATCGCCTTGGGCCACGTGCAGAAGTCCGCACGAGGGCTTGTAGTCACCTTGGTTCTCATTGACGAAGAAGTCACCGTCGGGGCTCAGGCCGACTCCGTTGGGCTGGCGGAAACCGCTCGCGAGGGGCGTGAGTTTTCCGTCGGGGGCAATCTTGACCGCCCAGCCGCGCCACGGCAGACTCGAGTATTGGCCAGTCGTTTCGAGCAGGGGCGAAGGATCGAGTCGGCCGCGCACTTCGCCGGGGGTGATCGGAAGTTTGTCACCGCTCGAGCTGTTGGAAATGACCCCGAGAAAATTGCCTGCGGAGTCGCGGCGGAGGCCGAAGAAAAACTCGTGGTAGTTGTGCGAGATACCCCACTGGCCGCCGAGGGCGTCGAAGGTGTCGGCGCGGCCGTCTCCATCGGTGTCGGTGGCTCTGAGGAGTTCGGGGCGATGGGCGATGAAGACGACTTGGTCGGACTCGACGACGAGCCCGAGGGGCTCGTTGAGGCCGCGGGCGAAGCAGCGCCAGGCGCCGGTGGTGGAGCGCATCCAGACTTCACCGTAACGCGTCGTGACCACGAGCGTGCCCGTCGGCGAAAAACCGACGCCCACGATACCCCCGCGCAGCTCGGCGGGCCGCGGGATGTTCTCAATGCGGTAACCGGCGTGCGCGCAGGGGGCGGCGAGCGCGAGCGTTACGATGAGCAATAAGAAACGGAAAAAAGACTTCATGGTTCGGCGGAGGCAAAGGGCACGTCGAGGATGAGGCTGCCGGTGGCGTCTTTGGTGAGGGTGAGCGGGGGACGCCCATCGACGACGTAGGACCACGGGGCATCGGCACCGGCGCGGTCGAAGCGGAACGTGCGGCGCAGACCGGCGGCGTTGGGCAGCGCGGAAATGGTTTCGGCGACGGGTGCGCCGTCGACGTTGTAGCGGAGTTCTACGGACGCGGAGCGGAGCGTGTAGCCCTTGAACTCGACGACGGGGGCGCGGTTCGCGTCGCCACGGCGGAGGGGAGACGTGCCGGTCTCGCGATAAACGACGGGGCCGAGCAGAGTGGCGGCTTTGATGAGTTTATTGACGGGGCGGACGTCGGTCAGATCGATGAAACCGCCGGTCCACGCGTAGTTGAGGCCGCCGCGCGTCGGGTCGTAGCAAAAGTTCACGCCGTCGGGCAGGCCGAAGGCGAAGCAGCCGGCGCGGGCGTCGGGCAACATGATGCGCTCGATGAGCACCTCGGCGGGTGCGAGCGCGGGTTGGGCGCGAAGCAGGAGCGGCGCACAGGTAAGTGCGAGGACGAAGAGCGTCCCACCTTTCACGAGGCGGGCTACGAGAACCGCGTGGTCCGCTGCGTGAGCAGCGGGATGAGGAACTGCGGCATGACGGGAGTTCATTTCCTTTTTGTGAGAAAAACAAAGACGCCGAGCTTCGACGCGGTAAGGGTATCATGGATACCGTCGCCGTTGACGTCGATCGCTTCGACTTGAGTGCCGAGGGCGGAGGCGTCGTCGATGAGTTGCGGAATAAAGCGGGCACCACCCGGCGCGCTGGCGTCGCGACGGAGGAGAAAGGCGTAGTTGACGGGCGTGGCCATCGGTTCGACGTCGCCGGTCGGGCCGTGGGCCCAGCGACGTTTGCCGGTGATCACATCCGGCAGACCGTCGCCATCAAGGTCGGCCAGGGTGAGGGCGTGCGGCTGCGAGAAGGCGACGCCGTATTTTTTTTCCTCTTCGCGCGTGCCCATCATTTTGTGTTCGAGGAAGGAAATCTCGCCACTTGCGGAACGGGTTTGCTCAAACCACGCGAGGCCCCAACCGTGGGCGTTGAGCGCGGTGACGATGTCGGCTTTACCGTCGCCGTTCACGTCGGTGACGAGGATTTGGGCGCCGCCGCGGTCGGAGCTGAAGGTGAACGCGTGTTTTTTCCAGAGCGTGCCCGGAGGTAAATTTTTCGGCGGCTGCTCCCACCAACCTTCGTTGAGCACGAGGTCGGCGCGGCCGTCGCCGTTGATGTCGCCGACGCCTTCACCGTGGTAGTAATGGTTGAACTCGGCCTTTGCGGTGACCGGCACAAATTTCCATGGTTTGGTGGATTCGGCCCAGTTCGGAGCATACCAACCCCACTGCTTGACCTTGTCGGCCGCCGTTTCGCCGGAGATGGAAATCAGCTCGGGCTTACCGTCGCCGTCGATGTCCGTGAAGAGCGGGGCTTCACCGAAAACGCGTTTGGCGACGAAGTGTTTTTTCCAGCGCGCGTCAGGTTTGGTGGCCTCAGCCGCGCCAGGATTTTCATACCAGAATGCCTGGTGATGCAGCACGCGGCCGAGGACGAGAATGTCGGGGCGGCCGTCGCCGTTGAAGTCGGCGATGAAGGAGAACATCGAATTTGTCGGATTTTTTTCGAGCTCTTGTTGCACGGGCTCGTAAAACGCGCGGCGGGTCTTGAAGTCGGGGCCGGCATACCAGAACGGGCCGGCGACGATATCCATCTTACCGTCGCCGTTGATGTCGGCGGCGTTCACGCCGTCGCACCAGTATTCGGAAGTGAGGGTGAGTTTTTCGAAGGAGACCGGGCGCGGCGCGGGCGCGGCGTGGGCGGCGCCGGCGCAAAGTGCGCCCAACAGAGGGAGGGCAAATAAACGGGGGATGTTCATGGAGAGAGGGGTGAGATGAATAACGCCCACCGCAGGGTGCACGGCGAGCGGATTGTTTCTCGACGCGGAGGCGGCGGGGCGCACAGTAGCGGTCGCTGCTCTCTTATTTACTTATGAAAACCTCGCGTGTGGTCCCAGTGGTGTTGCAATTGTCGGCGCTCTTCGTGGCGCTCGGAACCGGCCGCTTGGCTGCCGCGCCCAACGAGGCGTTTCTCGGGCGCTGGGCGCTGACCCTGCCCAACGGCGCGGCTGGCTGGCTCGAAGTCACCAAAGAAAAGGGCTACTACGATGGCTCGATTCTCTGGGGCGGCGGCAGTGTGGTGCCGGTGTCGAGCGTGGTGATCACCGAGGACAGCCTGATCGTGACTCGCACCAAGGATGTGCAGCGCAAAGACGCGAGCGGAAAAGTTGTGCGGACGCAGCAATACACTGAAGCCATCTCCGCCAAACTGGGCGAGAGCGATACGTTGAAGCTCACCCAACTCGTGCCCAAGGTGAACGGCACGGCCTACGACAACGCGGTCTTTACGGGCCAACGCATCCCCGCCCTGCCCGCCCGCCCCGATTTGAAGAAAGTGAAATTCGGCGCACCGGTCGCGCTTTTTAATGGCCAGGATCTGACCGGCTGGAAACTTAAGGAAGACAAGGTCGAGAGCGCCTGGAAGGTCGAGGACGGTGTCTTGTCGAACATCGTGGCGAAACACGCACCGGGCACGCCTGCGAAGCGTACTGCAAATCTCCGTACGGATAAAGAATTTGAAGATTTCAATCTCAAGCTCGAGGTCAACGTGCCCGCCGGCAGCAACAGCGGCGTCTATCTCCGCGGCATCTACGAGATCCAAGTCTTCGACTCCTTCGGCAAGGCGCTCGACTCGCATAATATGGGCGCGCTCTACAGCCGCATCACGCCGAGCGTCGCCGCGGAGAAACCCGCCGGCGAATGGCAGACCCTCGATATCACGCTCGTCGAGCGTCACGTCACCGTCGTTCTCAATGGCAAGACGATCATCGATAACCAACCGGCGGCCGGCTGCACGGGCGGCGCGATGTGGTCCGATCAGTTTAAGCCCGGCCCGATCTATCTGCAGGGCGATCACGGCACGGTATCGTATCGGAATCTCGTGCTCCGGCCGGTGGCAAAATGAACAGCGCCGAGTCCGTCCCTGCCCTGACACGACGCAAATTCATCAGTCAAGCGGCCCTCGGCACTGCGGCGGTCGCCCTCGCGCCGCAGGTGGGTGCGGCGGAGTTGCCGCCGCCGAAGCTCGGCATCGCGATTCTTGGTCTCGGCGGCTACGCCTCGGGGCAACTCGCCCCGGCGCTGAAGCTGACGAAAAACGTGCAGATCACGGGTGTGATCACCGGCACACCGGAGAAAGGCCGCAACTGGTCGCAGGTCTTCGGCTTTCCCGAGAAGGCGATTTATTCTTACGACACGATGGCGCGGATCGCCGACAACCCGACGATCGATCTGGTCTACGTCGTCACGCCGAACGCGCTCCACTGTGAGCACGTGATTGCGGCCGCAAAGGCGGGCAAGCATGTGATCACGGAAAAACCGATGGGGATTTCTGTCGCGGAGTGCGACGCGATGATCGTCGCGTGCCGGGCGGCAAAGGTGAAGTTATCGGTCGGCTATCGGTTGCACTTCGATCCGTATTTCGCCGAGGTGGCCCGCCTCGCGAAAGAAAAAGACGTCGGACCCTTCAAGAAGCTGAGCGGCGGGTTCGGCTTCACGCTCTCGCAGCCGCAGTGGCGGGCGGAAAAGAAACTCGCCGGAGGCGGGCCCTTGATGGATCTCGGGATCTACTCGATTCAGGCGGCGGGCATTGCGACGGGCGAGGCTGTGCCGGTGGCGATTACGGCGAAGGAACAGCCGAAGAAGCGACCGGAGTTTTTCAAGGACGTGGAAGAAACGATCGAGTGGATGATGGAATATGCCGACGGCACGCGGGCAGATTTCATCACGAGCTACAACGGCGGCATCAACCGGTTTCGCGGTGAGTCGGACAAAGGTTGGGTGCAAATCGAACCGGCGTTTTCCTACAACGGACTGCAGGGTGATTCGACCAAGGGGAAGATCAGTTTCGAGCCGGCGGTGAACCAGCAGGCGCGTCAGCTCGACCACATCGCGCAATGCGTGCGCGAAGGCCGTGAGTCGGACGTGCCGGGCGAAATGGGCCGGCGCGACATGATCATCGTCGAAGCAATCTACACATCGGCGGCCCAGGGCGGAAAGCGGATCGAGATCAAGGTTTAGCCGTAACGATGCAGTGGACCCCGAATCGGCTCTGAACCTACAAAAGTGAACGGTGACTTTTGTCGGCGGGCCGCTTGCGGGCGCCTCCCCGAGCGCGAGCAAGCTCGCTGCCGACAGCCGACTCCTTGGAAATAGTTCCTTGTTCGTAGTCCCGCCTTGAGGCGGAATCCGTTAAACGTTCCGCCTAAAGGCGGCACTACGAACTCCGAACTTGAAAAAGCGGGCTGGTCAGTCTCCAAAAAATTTTCCTACCAATAAAATTTTCCTACCCTAAATTCTGGGGCTCGGGGCCGAGTTCTTCCACCCGATCAATTCCCTCCGCCCGGCCCAGCTCAACCGTTTTTCCGATTAATAAAACCGCCGGTAGAGGCGGGAAGATTTTATGGGTAGGGCACAACCATTCGCTGACTTCTTGTTCGGCAAAAAATATGCGGTTAAAGATGGGGACTTCTGTGCTCGGCTTTTTTCTAGGAATAGTTTCGAAGCCGCAGACAGGCGGGACTACGAACTCGAAAAAGCGGGGTTTCTTCCCGTCACGGGCAAAAGTCGCTTTTGTGGGTGGGGCTGAATCGTTACGGCGAAGCAGGAAGAGAAAAATTAGGCTGTTCTGCGCGCGACGTTGAACGGGTCGTGGCAGTCGCGAATGACCTGCGTTCCGAGGCGCACGAGTGGATCGTCGGTGTTCATGCGGTGGACGGCGGACTGGGATGGCTGTGAGAGGTGGGGTGGTTGGCGGGGGCAGTTTGGTAAAATTTGGGTCGAATCCGCGGTTGAGTCCTGCGGACCTGTGTCGCAACGCGCACGACGAGGAAACATTCGGCGGGATGAAGCGTCTGAGCGGGAGTATGACTACCCTTCTGTTTCCTAAAAACGTGCGCGCAGTCCGGCTGGGCGCGGCGCTGGGTTTGGTGCTCACCGCTCGTTTTCTCGCGGCGGCGGAGGCGGCTTTTCCTGCGATCCCTGACGCGCCAACCGTGCCGATGGCTCCGACGTTGCCGGATGCGGCCATCATCAGGGAGCCACTCCAGCCGGCGGCCAGCCAGGAAATCATCGAGGAGCGCCCGACGTCGCAGCACGTGTGGGTGTCGGGGCATTGGCGCTGGCAGGAAGGCCGCTATGCGTGGATCGGGGGACGATGGGATTTACCGCCGCGCGCGAATGTCTCGTGGGTGGAGCCGCGTTGGGAGAAGAAGGGTAACGGCTATGTGCTGAGCGGCGGCTACTGGCAGGAATCTCCGGCGCAGGGCGTCGCGATGAATTCGGTGCCGGCTTCATCCCACGGTGTGCCGTCAGTCCCGTCCCAGCAGGCGCCGAGTGCGCGACAGCCCGAGGTGATCGTGATCCGCGAGGCACCTCCGCCCCCACCGCGCGAAATCATTGTCGAACGGCCGTCACACCACCACGTGTGGATCGGCGGTCACTGGGGCAGCCGAGCGGGCCGGCACGTCTGGGTCGGTGGACGTTGGGATTTGCCGCCGCGTTCGGATGTCGTGTGGATCGAGCCGCGCTGGGAACGCCGGAGCCACGGTTACGTTTTGATCGAAGGCTACTGGCGCGAGGCGACGCCGGTGCGCGTGAATGAACGGGGCGGGCGCGAAGTGATTATCGTGCGCGAGCCGCCGCCGCCGCGGCGCGAAGTGGTGCCGGCCCGAGCCGTGCCCGGACAGATCTGGATTTCAGGCTACTGGGCTTGGCATGGGGATCGGCACATCTGGGTGGGCGGCCATTTTGAGCGACCGCCCCGTGCGCGGGCCGTGTGGGTCGAGCCGCGCTGGGAGCGGCGCAGCAGCGGCCACATCTTCATCGAGGGATTTTGGCGCTGAGATTTTTTTGATTTGATTGGGAACACGACGGCGCGGAGAAATCCGCGCCGTTGTTGTGTCCGAAATGTGGAGCCGGGCCGGGTCACCCGGTTTCGTTCACCATGAAAATGAATACTTTCGTCGACCCAGTCTTGACTGGTTCCTCGCTGTTCCCAGTCGGTGAAGCAAACGGCATTTGGCCGACCGTGAACCGTTCGGAGTCGGAGCGCGCGAGAGCGGGGTCGGTGACAACCGGTCGAGTTGCGACCACGCGTCCAACGGACCGGCGGCTTTCCAGCCGCCCGTCCGTCCAGCGGCATCGTTGCCCGCCGTGGGTGCCGATCCACTGAAATCAGCGGTTAAACTCCTGATCCCGTTGGCGGCGCTTCGTGTTCCTTGCTTCCTCTGCGGCGGATTCTCCCGTCTCTGCGGTGCCCTCTTCGTTTATTCGCTCCGAGCCTTTTGCACCGCAGAGACGAAACTGGAACGTAGAGAAAACCCTGCTTCGCAACGGTTGCCCGGATGGTGTCTAAACAATGGGGAGGGGGAATGCAGACCCGGTCCCGCCTTGATTCCCCTGACCGCTATCGGCTCCCCGCAGCGGGCTGGCTCGTCCGCCGCCACGAGGCCCGCAGACCGCCTCGGCTAGGAGCGCTCCAAAGAAGCGGAAACCCGGCAAATTTTTATCGTAGTTTAACGACAGCTGAGTTGCGTTTCCCGTGAGGACTTAACGAAAACCAATCAGATGACGCATCGCACCCTTTGCCAGCCGATCACTTTAGAGGAAAAAGCCATTGCGCACCGCCGCCTCTGCCTGCTCTTCGCCGAGACTTCGCCGGAACGGATCGATCAGGCCCTGGAGTTAACCGTCACCCGATCCTTTGATGAAGGAGCCGTGGTTTTGGTGGAGGGATCATTAGCGGATGAGCTCCTCGTGCTTTGTTCTGGTCGATTGAAAATCTACGGGCGCGACCCGACCGGCGCACTGCTCGCGATCGCCACGATCCACGAACCTGGCCAGCTGATCGGCGAGCAAGCCTTCGCAGTCGATCGCCAATTTCGTAATGGGACCGCGATCGCACTCGTGGCGACCAGAGTCGCGGTCTTACCGGGAAGTGAGTTTAAAGCTCTGCTCGCTGGGGACGCGACGGCGCGGTTGCACTTGGCCATCTCGGGCAGGAGCCAATCGCGCGAAAAACTGCTGGCCTTGTTCGGCGAGCTGGGCGAGCTCACCGAACAAGCGCCCATCGCCGCACCCATCCCACGGCAATTGACGGCGGGGACCGTGCTCTTTTCGGCGGGAGATATCGCCACCCATGCTTACTTTGTTTTATCCGGGGAAATGGGTTTGTTTCATCCCGGATGCCCCGTGTCTCACGAGACGATCGGGCCAGGTCTCCTGCTCGGCGATCGCGAGGTGCTCGAGCGCAAGCGCCGCACGCTCCAAGCAGCTGCCATCACAAACGCAGAAGTCCTCGCGATAGAGGCAGCTGAATTGAGCGCGGTCGGAGGTAAAAAAAGCTCACTCGGAACCATCCTCGAGGGGTTAGCTTACGTGCACTCGATACCCCAGTTCGGATCCGCTTATCGCTTCTTGGGCCACGTCAACGGAGAGGCCTGCGTCGTCACGGATTACCGGCAGGCAAACGGGCTGCGACTCCGCGTTCGGCATTTTCCGCAGCAACGTCGCACCGAAGCCGCGCGCATTGAGAAGTCCCGGGAACCGACGGAGACGATCAGCTCCCCCGACGGCGGATCTTCGCTCCTTTTAGCCGCTGGCACCGGCAGCCTCTTGGGCTTGGCCGCGCCCCAACATTGGCCCCAGTTGCCCGAGGCCATGGCGCTCCTGCTCAGAGGGGGATCGCTCGCCGACTGGCAAGTCGACGCTTTCCGCGCCAACGGTGATTTGTTAATCGAAGACCCCTCGCTCCGCGCCTCCGGTGGATCTGATATTGTGTGCGGCTGCACGAATACGACCTCCGCGACCCTGCGGCGTGCGGCGGAACGTGCCACCACCGTCGATGACTTGATTCGCCTCACGGGCGCGGGCGGCATCTGTGGCGGCTGTCGCGGTCGGCTGCCCGCATTTCTCAACCAAAGTGATTATATCCTCTGCCACCTCCAGACCGAACCGTTGACTGAAGGCGTTCTCTTGGCCCGCCTCGAGCCCATCCATCCAGCCGTCTTGCCGCCCGTAAAAATCGGCCAACACATTCGCATCGAGGCCATGATGGACGAACGCTGGGTGGGCCGGCCGTATACGCTCACCGCCTTCTCCCCCACCCGCTACGAATTGGGCGTTAAACTCGAAGAGGGCGGCCTTTTTTCAAACTGGCTCCGCCAAGCCGCGCCGGGGACGCTCCTCCGGGTATCTGCTCCCTCTGGCGCAATTTGCCCTCAAGACGACGATATCCGCCCCCTCGTTTACTTCGTCGCCGGGATCGGCGTCACCCCGGCGATCGCCGCCGCTCGCGCGCTCCGCCAACGTCGTCTGACAATCATCTACAGCTTTCGCCATCCCACGACTGCCGCGTACCTCGCCGAGCTGCGCACCGCCGCCAACCGCGGTCGGCTGCAACTTTTCGAACACGACACCGCCCAGCAAATGCGCCTGAGCGCGGGGGACGTCGCGGCGTACGTTCGCGACTTGGGCTCATGCGAAGTCATCGTGTGCGGGCCAGCGGCCTTCAACGCCACGGTCCTCGCCGCGCTCGGAACATTTCCAGAAGTCACGGCGAGCGCCGAAAGCTTCGATCATCCTCAGCGCGGCGAGGGCGCCCAACTCGCACCCGGCGCTTGGCGACAGAAAGACTTTCAACCCACGCGCGCCTTCGGCGCTCCCGTCGAGTCACCCACGACACTCCCGGCAACCGAGCAGGCCGCCCAATTTATTCGCGAATTCTACCATGAATCAACGCCCGCCCAAGATCCCAGCGCGCGCGTGAGCGCGGTCCAGGCCCAGCTCACGCAAACGGGCGTCTGGGTAAAAACCTTTGAGGAACTCGCCTTCGCCACCCGCGTCGCTTGGCGCAACGCCGAACGATGCGTCGGCCGGCTTTACTGGCAGGGCCTCCATTTAAGGGACTGCCGTCAGCTTCGAGAACCCGCCGAAATCGCCGAGGCCCTCTGGGACCATCTCCGCTTCGCGTTCAACGGTGGTGAGCTGCGGCCGGCGATCTCGGTCTTCGATCCCGGATCCCCGCGCGAACCCGGACCCCGCATCTGGAATCCTCAGCTGATGCGCTACGCCGGCTACCGCTTGCGCAGCGGCAAGCAGGTCGGCGATCCCGCTCAAAATGACCTCACTCAGAGAATCATCGCCTTGGGTTGGCGCCCCCCCGGCACCGACTTTGATCTGCTCCCCGTTGTCATCGAGACCGCCGCTCACGGGCCTCGCTGGTACGAGTTGCCCAGCGATTGCCGCTGGGAAATCCCCATCACTCACTTGCAGCATCCGTGGCTCGCCACGTTAAAACTAAAATGGTACGCGATCCCCGCTGTGAGCGATATGGCCCTCGATGCGGGCGGCATGGTGTACCGCCTCTTGCCATTTAACGGCTGGTATCTCGATACGGAAATCGCCGCGCGCAATTTAAGCGATGTGAACCGCTACAACGTTTTGCCCCGCATCGGCGAGTGCATGGGGCTCGATATCAGTAGCGACCGCACTCTCTGGCGCGACAAGGCCCTCCTGCTGTTAAATGAAGCCGTACTCCAATCGTTTGACCGCTCAGGAGTAAAAATGTCCGATCATCACCATGTCGGGCATGAATTCCTCGAGTTCTGCCGCAATGAGCAAAAGTCTGGCCGCGAGCCCTACGGCAATTGGACATGGCTCGTTCCACCCGCCGCCAGCTCCACCTCAGTCCTCTATCAGGAGCCCTTTCACGACAAAGCACTCAAGCCAGCTTACGTCTATCAGGCACCCGCCTGGACGGAACGGCCGCAGCCTTCAAATTCAAGCCCTGGCACCCGTACTCCAGCCCCCGAGAAATGTCCCTTTCATTGAAATGAGTTCGCGGAAAAATCCGCGCATCGCTCATCCGCCCAAGACGTCAGCACCCGCACTCGCCGCCACCCGTCCGAATGAGTTAACGCGGGTCATTGAACTCTCCAACTACCGCAGTGGCACCAACCGCAGCGGGGCCGAGCACGTGCAGACCGGCACCGAGAATGGGTTTGAGCCGGGGCCCTGAGCTCTCGTTGCAGCGTGTGCAGCGTGTGCCTCGGCAAGCGTGCGTCACTCGGCGGCGCTTCGCGTTCCTTGCTCCCTCCGCGGCGGATGCTCCCCTCTCTGCGGTGCCCTCTCCGTTTATGCGCGTCTATGCGCTCCACTCCCGTCCGTTTGCACGCTTGCCGAGGCTACACGAACGACCCGCAGTCAAAAATCCGGCCGCCCCCGACCACGATCCGCCCAATCTGAGTGTGGCGGGACGAAAACCGCCAAAAATGGGCGGCTTGAACAGGGTGGTGTCCGTAGGGATGGATCTTCCTAGAACTTCAAAAAAGATGTTTTTCTTTCTGTAGACACGTCGCTTGCGATGGTCGGTCACTGGTGATTTTCAAACTGCCGGTTTTTGGTGGTGTTGCCACCGCCACTCACAGTTGACTGTAGTTTTGTCGCAAGCGCTGGCGATTTCGTGGCGGCAGCTGGAAACGCCGCGCCAGGCGCTCGAGACGGAAGAGCCGGTTAATGGCGCGCAGATAGGGCTCGGCGTCGCGTTCACCGGCGTCGACAGCTTTCACAAAATATCTCCGGCCGTGGCTCCAACAGCCCAAAGGCGTCACGCGGCCATCGTCACGCCCGATGGCATCCAAAGCGGCGGCACCGTCGGTCTGCAGCAACCCGCGGTAGTTTTCCAAGAGTTGCGCAGGTCTGCTTCACGTTACTTCGCGCTGAATCGATACACGGTCGTGCTCTTCAACGTCTGCCCGGGTCTAAGAATGGTGCTCGGGAAGGAGGGCTGGTTGGGGGAATCGGGATAGTGCTGCGTCTCGAGGCAAAAACCACTGCGGAACGGATAGGGCCGGCCGCTCTTGCCGGTGAGTTTTCCGTCGAGGAAATTGCCGCAGTAAAACTGCAGCCCGGGCTCAGTGGTGAGCACCTCGAGCACGCGGCCTGACGTAAGTTCCCGCACGGTGGCGGCCAGCGCCAGTTTCCCACTTTGGTTGTCGAGCACCCAGTTGTGGTCGTAGCCGCCGCCGAACGTCATCTGCTCGTCGTTGGCCTGCACGCGCTCGCCGATCTTATGTGCGGTGGTGAAGTCGAATGGCGTGCCTTTGACCGGGCGTAGCTCGCCCGTGGGAATGAGGCCGACAGTGACCGGCGTGAACGTCGCAGCCTTGAACGTCATCTCATGGCCGAGGATGTCGCCGTTACCTTCGCCTCGGAGATTGAAGTAGCTGTGTTGCGTGACGTTGACCGGCGTGGCCTTGTCCGTGGTCGCCTCGTAATCGATGCGCCATTCGTTGTCGTCGGTAAGTAGATACGTGACGCTGAGCTTGAGCGTGCCGGGGTAACCTTCCTCGCCGTCCTTGCTGGTGTAGGTGAACTTCACTCCCTGCGCTCCCTTCATCACCAGCGCTTCACCGCGCCACACGACCTTATCGAAACCCTTCAACCCGCCGTGTAACGAGCATTTGATACCGCCGGGATCGTTGTTCGTCGCCAGCGTGTACGCCTTGCCGTCGACGCTAAACTTTCCCTTCGCGATGCGGTTGCCGTAGCGACCCACGATCGCGCCAAAGTAGGGTGTGTCTTTGACGTAGTCAGCGAGCGTGTTGTAGCCGAGCACGATGTCGGCGCTCCGGCCGTTGCGGTCCGGTGTTTCGAGGCTGAGCACAATGGCTCCATAGGTCATCGTGCGCAGCTTGATGCCATGCTGGTTGGTGAGCGTGAAGACTTCGACCGGCGTGCCATCGGGCGTCTGGCCAAACCGTTCAGCCTTGGGCGGCTCAGCGGACATGGCGTCGGTGGTCAGCGCGAGGGCAAGGATGAGGGCGTTGGTTCTCATGGTGGGCGGGAATGGTTCGATTTGACGGATAACCTTGGTCAACGGAATGGGGAACAAAGCAACGACGCGCGCGGCGGCCGATGTGAATCGTTTCCAAACAGCAGCGTGCAGGCGGAGAACAGCTTTGGGTCGGCGACCATCGGACTACTTTTTCTTCCCCTTTTTCGCCGCAGGTCCGTCCGCCTTGGCGAGGCCGCTTGGACCCAGGTGCCGCCACCAATCGGGGCCTTCGGCTTCGACGGCGGCGTGGTGTTTGAGGAGCTGCGCGCGCAACGCGGCGAAATGCTGCGGCTCCGTGGCCTTGAGGTCGTTGGTTTCCCGCGCGTCGGTCTTGAGATTGTACAGTTCGAACTCGGTGAGTTCCGCGTTGGCGAGAATCTTCCAATCGTCCACGCGCATCGCGACCTTCGCGTTCGGGGCCATGTTGAGCCGCCAGTAGAGCGGCTGCGGGCGGTCGAGTTTCGTCACGGTGCCGGTGAGGGCGGGCAAAATGTTCACGCCGTCGAGTATGCGGTCGACGGGTGGCTTGACGCCGGCGATGGCGAGCATCGTGGGAAACACGTCGCTGCCAATGACCGGAACCTCGCTCGTCGTGCCCGGCTTGATGTGGCCGGGCCAGCGCGCGAGTCCCGGTACGCGGATGCCGCCCTCGTGCATGGAGCGCTTGCGTTCGCGCAAGCCGCCGCTGGAACCGCGCCCGGGCGTCGTGACGCCATCGCCTTCGGGGCCGTTGTCCGAGGTGAAAAAAACAAACGTGCTGTCGGTGAGCTTCTGCTCGTCGAGCGATTTCATCAGCAGCCCAAACGCGTGATCCATCTGCGTGACGTTGGCGTGGTGTTCGCGCTGCACATCGTCGGTGAGATTGGGATACAGGGATTTGAATTTCGGGTCCGACTTGATCGGGTAGTGCGGTTCGTGGGTCCACACCGCGAGGAAGAACGGCTTCGTGGCGTCGCGTTTTTCCTTCAGCCATGTTATCGCCTCGCCGACGACGAGCGGCGCGGAGAAGCCCTGCAGCGGGCCGACCGGCTGGCCGTTGCGGACGAAATTGCTCGGGTTCTCGTGCGACGGGCCGGCGTTGTTCTGCGTGGCCATCCACCAGTCGTAGCCGTGATCGCCAGGCTGCGGCTGCGCGGGATGGTTGAAGAGGCCGTTCAGATGCCACTTGCCGCTATGGCAGGTCGCGTAGCCCGCGCCCTTGAGCAGTCGCGGCAACGTGATCTCGCTCGTGCGCAAGTGCGCGACACCGCCCTCGGCGATCCAGGTGTAGACGCCGTTGCGAAACGGCGTGCGGCCCGTGAGCAAGGCCGAGCGCGACGGACTGCACACGGCGCTGGCGGAGTAACACTGCGTGAGCCGCACGCCCTGCTGCGCGAACGCGTCGAGGTTCGGCGTTTTGATGAGGGGATGGCCGTAGCTGGCGAGGTCCCCGTAGCCGAGGTCATCCGCGAGGAAAAGGATGAGGTTCGGTTGCGCGGCGAACGAAAAACGGGGAACGAAGAAAGACGCGAAAACGGTGAGCGCGAGGAGGAGCAGTGATTTCATGCGGGATGGGTCGTGGGGTCGGGAATATGAGGTGACGGGTGAGCCGAAAAGGGTCAACCCGCTGGTTGCTGGTGGCCCCGATGCAGATTCGCGAGGTCAAGCCTCCTGAAAATAGAACCCTAATTTGGGGTAGATGGCGGTTGGGTGTTCGGGAAGGTGCGCAGGTTGCGTCGGGGTCATCGCACGACGAATTCGCATTCGGTTTCCAGATACGCGGTATCACATCATCGGCACCGATTCGTCGGTTCGAGCCGCCCTCTCGCGACGACTGCAGCAACCAGCGGGTTGAGCCCTTCGGGTCGCTGATGCGCTTGGGGCGACGCGGGAGGATCTGAAACGGGTGAGAATGGGCGTGTGATTACTGGTGGACATTTTGTAGATTTTCTATTGATTCAGATCATGCCAACGACCATCGAACGACCAAGGAGAGTCAGCGCGATCTCAACCCACCGGGAAGATTTGAAGACGGAACTGGATGAACTCGAGGGGAAGCTCGCCGCGTTGCAGCAGAAGATCCAGAGCATCAGGGGAGCGGAATTTCCAAGGCTGATTCTGCCGGAGCTGCACGACCAAAAGAACGGCCGGATCGACGCTCAGAAGCTGGCGGATTTCATGGCAGTCCCGCTGAAGCGGCTGGCGGAGGGGGTGGAGCTGAACTACAAGGCGGTGCACCGCGATCCTTCCGGCGAATCCTTTCAAGAGGCGCTCCGACCGGTCAAGCGATCGCTGGAATACCTGCACGAACTCTTCCAAAAGCCGGCGACAATCCGAGTCTGGCTGAACACGCCGCATCCGATGCTGGACGGCAAGACCTCCTTGGAGACCATCATGGCCGGCAAGGCCTTCGCGATTGAGAGGCTGCTCGGGAATGCGTGGGATGGCGTGGTTTCCTGATGCTGCCGGCGAACCGACTCAAAACCGCGCTGACGAACGCGAGGCGGATCGCGGTGCGCGGTCCGTTGTCGCGGGTCGTGGCCTTTCGCCATTTGCTCGGTGCGCCGCCGGGCATGGGTGGCCCACCGCGGCCGCTGTGGGGCGGGGCCTCGCAAATCCGTGGCGCGCGCTTCACGCCCATGGGTGGATTCGATTCGATCTATCTTGCGTGGGATTCGATGACGGCGCTGGCCGAGGTGCAGACGATTGCTTTTCTTTCCAGCGGTCGGTTGCAGGCGCGGACGCCACCCTGCGTCCTACTAAGCGTGGACGGAGTAGTGAGCGGTGTGCTTGATCTCACCGACGCAGCCACGTGGGCGACGCTCGGAGCGAATGAACAGGAAATCAGCGGCTCATGGCAGACGGCACAACTTCCACCGACGCAATTGCTCGCGCAGGTTGCCTTCGATTCCGGCAGGATTTTCGGCATCAAATATCCCTCGTCGAAGAATACCGGCGGAGGGATCAATCTAGTGGTCTTCCCCGACCGACTTGGGCTGAGCGCCACGAACCACCTCGAAGTCCATGACCCGCACGGGGGTTTGGCGCAGCGCATCGGCGCTTAGCGGGGACGAACAATCGCTGCCTCGTTATATACCCATCCGCTGTCCGTGGGCTCAGCGCCGGTAAAGTTTTCGCACGCCCTCTGCCGGGCCAATCCAAAGGATTGGCTCGCGACGACTGCAGCAACCAGCGGGTGGACCCCTTCGGGTCGCCCCTCGGTCGCGCCCGGCACAATATGAGCGCGATTGGAGCGGCAGACGGGCGGCAAATTCGTGGCGACACGAAATGCCCCAGAGCGTGGCAAGGCTCAGCGCGTTTTGGAAAAACACTGCGGATCGGGTTGGCGAGGCAGTGTCGCCATCCAGGCGGCGAGGAGCGCTTGCAGGCGCTTCACTTCGGCGGGATTCTGTTCGCTGACATTGGTTTTTTCCCATCGGTCCTGAGGAAAACGGAAAAGCTCGAGGGGCTTCGTATCCTTTCCGGCCAGCAGTTTTCCGTCGCCATCGCGCACGGCAAGGGTCGGCCAACTGTCCCCGGGTTTGCCCGGAGTCGGCCACTGCCAGAAGATCGGCTTGGCGCGTCGCGAGGTTGATTTACCCAACAGCGCCTCGCTCTGGTCGACGCCGTCAGGGGCGTAACTTCCCGGCAATGGGGCACCCGCCAACGCGCACAACGTCGGCAGCAGATCCACGGCCGTGAGGGGCGTCGTGTCGTCAACGTTGTTGGCGGCGATCTTGCCGGGCCAGCGGGCGATGAAAGGCACGCCGATGCCGCCCTGCAGCAGGGAACGTTTTCGGCCGCGATGCCCGCCCGTGCTGCCGACGGAGGCCCAGCTGCTGAATCCGGGCCCGGTCGACTCGTCTTCGCCCATGCGGCGATCAGCTGGCCCGGTGATTTCCGGGCCGTTGTCGGAGCTGAACATCACGAGCGTGTTGGGCGCGAGACCGAGCCGATCCAGCGCGGCCAGCAGTTCGCCGATGCGGGCGTCGGCGTGGGCGATCACGGCCGCGTAAATCCTCTGGGCCTCGTCCGGCAGATCCGCGAATTTCTCCAGGTACTCCGGCTTGGGGTAGTGCGGCGTGTGGGGTTCATGGATCCAAAGGTTGAGGAAGAACGGCTTCCCGGCCGCGTGGCTTTTTTCGATGAACGCGATCGAGTTCTTCACATCGTCGTGCACGGGCATCTGCGGGCCGGGACAATTGTAGGTGCCGTAGGTGTCGTATCCGTATTCTGAGGGCAACGGGGCGTCCGGCACCATGATGTTGGTCAGGTGCCATTTTCCGTAGTGTGCCGTCGCGTAGCCGGCTTGTTGCAAGAGTCGCGGCAGCAGCACCGCCTTCGGGTTCAGCCAGTCGGGCATCCCGCGCTGCACATGGCTCTGCACCGTGGCGAAATGCCCGTGGATGCTGAACCGCGCGGGAAACTGGCCGGTCATGAGCGCGGTGCGACTGGGTGAGCACACGCTGCCGGCGACGGTGAATTGGCGAAAGTCGGTGCCCGCGGCGGCGAGCCGGTCGAGGTAAGGCGTTTTGAGATACGCGTGGCCGTACGATCCGAGATCGCCCCAGCCCCAGTCGTCGGCGAGGATGAACACGATGTTCGGTCGACCGGCGGTGGTGGGGGCGGGCGTGGCGGCGAAAGTGGCCGGGGCGACGACTCCGAGCAGGGCGAGTCTGAGCGAGTGGGCGATGCAGAAGTGGGGCATAGTGGTTGCTGGGAAATTAAGACGGCACGATTACTTCTTGTCCGCAGCGGCTGCCTTTTCCGCCTCTTTCTTCATCGCCGCTGCCTGGCGCGGAGTGACCTTGGTGACCGGTTCAGGGGGCGCGGTCCAAGGGTTTCCGTCCGGTCCGTTGTCGATGACGGGGAAGGCCGAGATCCTCAAACGGGCCGCGCCCATCGGGATCAACGTGATTTCCTCGATGGGTTCGTCGGACCGCACGGGACTTTCCGCGATCAAACCCACCAGGTCGGTTTCATCCGCCTGCCACGCGGGAATCCGGCGTCCTTTGGCTTTGATTTCAACGGGAGCCTCCGTGCTGCCCCAGACATTGCTCGCCGCAGGCCACGTTTTTTTCGCGAACGTGAACGATGCCGCCAAGTCCGCCCGATCAAAAACCAACCCGTAGTTCCACGGCGTGTTCGGAAAAATCTCGAACGCCGGCCAAGCGGCGAGTTGTGCCTTCGTCAATTCCCGGCGCCAGGCGTCGGGCAGATAGTCTTTGGTGGTGGCCTGCGCGCCGTCGAGGGGTACGTAGCGTTCGGCGATTTTCAACGAGTAGGAGAGCGGGCCGCGATCGACGGAGACGCTGTGGGCGTTTTTGGCCCAGGTCCGCACCCGCACCTCCATCGGCAAGTGGAGTTTTATGGTGTCGCCGTTTTTCCACTCCCGGTTGAGGCGGAGAAAGGTCTGCGGCCGCGATTGCACCGCGATCGGTCGACCGTTGATCCAGAGTTCCGCCCGTTCGCACCAGCCCGGCACGCGCAGATAAAGCGGAAATTCCTGAGTGCGCGGCAGCGCTAGCGTGAGCCCGATGTCCTCGTCGAACGGATACCGCGTGGTCGCCGTGATGCGGACCTCCGTGCCGGCGCCGATTTTCGCGGTGACGATCGAGTCCGAAGGAAAGACGAGTGCGAGACCGCTGTCGGGGGTCGCCATCCAGAGGTGCTCGGCATAATACGGCCAGCCCTGGCCCATGTTGAGCTGGCAGCAGCGGTGGGCGTGCGGGTTCATCTGATACTTGGGACCCGGGTCCTGGATTTTGGGGCTCTTGTTTTTGCTGCTGGAGACGACGAGATTGGGCGCGGTGAGATAGCGCAGCGCCCGGAAGTCGGGCGTCGTCGTGGCGGGCAGCGAGTTGAACGCGACGTCTTCGCAGCGATCCGCCCACGAGAGGCTGCCGTCGATCTTTAGAATTTCCTCGCAGGTATGCATCATCTCAACGATGCCGCACGTCTCGACCGCCTGACGGGCCGTGACAAAACCCGGTCGGCAGTTTTCGTCGCTGCCAAACATTCCGCCCGGCACCTGCCCGTAAGTTCCCCAGACCGTCTGGTAGTTGCGCTCCGGGGCCGCGAGGTGCCGCGGATCCTTCGACTGCAGGTAATAGGTCGGTGTCCCGCGCATGGCCTGCGTGATATTTACGTTATGCCAATCCGGCACGCCCTCGGTCCAATTGGCGATCTTGTGGAAAATCTTCTTCGCCAGCTCCAGCAGCTGCTGGTCGCCCGTGCGATTATAGAGCCAGTAAACGCTAGCGATGTTATCGCCGCCGCGCTGTTTCTGCCAGAGGGGCAGAAGAAAATCCGCCTCAGGCACCGCGAGTTGCCACGCAAAATATTTTGTCATCAGGCGGATGACCCGTTCATCGCCGGAGTATTCGTGGTAGGCCTGCAGCGCGTTCAACACCGGCATGTTCGGCCAGAGGTCCGGCTTGCCGGTGCTATGGACGCGCGGCGACTTGATGTTGGCGCGCGGTCCGAACCAGCCGTCCTCCCGCTGGCTGCCGATGACGCCGTTGATCCACACCTTCGCCTCCGCGATCATCGTGGGATCACCGAGGACGTAGGCGAGGTCACCGTAGCCCTTTAACCAATACGGCACCTCTTCCCAGAATTTTTCGCCCTCGCCCACCGGACTGAGCCACGGATTGCCCTCTTTGATGAGAAACCGGCTCAGTTCCGGCAGATGGCCGAAAAAGCCACCGGCCTGCAGCTCCAACTGCTGGCGCAACCAGCCCTGCGGTTTGATGCTGCCGATCGGAAGTTTGACCAACGGCCCCGGCAGCAGCGGGGCGCGATTACCCACGTAAAACGGGTTGACGCGGGTCGTCGCCGGCCGCGCCACCGTCCCAATGGATTCGGCGGCGGCCAATCCGTCAACTAACAGAAGGCCGCTCGCCAAAGCGGCGACCGACGCGAGGTTCCGGGGATAATTCATGGGGTGTTGTGCTTGGCGGTGACGGCGTCGTTGGTGGCGCCAAGGGAAACGGTGAACAGCGTTTCGGTGTTCCTCAGATCATTGCCGGTGAGCAGGATCTCTTTACTCGCGGTTCCCTCCACCTGAACCCAGGTCGGGCTACGGCCGACCGCCCGGCTGTTGCGAATCCAAGCGCGTTGCACGTTTTGCAGGCGTATCGCGCTTTCGGATTCGGCGGAGGCTGCGACCTTGCTGTCGGAAAATTCCAGATCGCTGACATCGTCGCAGATCACGGCGGGACGGTGTTCGGGAGTGTGGGCCTCCAGTACGATGTGATTGAGCGCCAGCCCCTTCACGTGGCGCGCGTAGATGCCATAGGCGGGAACTGCTTTGCCGAATTGGGTGAATTCCGGCCGCACGCGCGCCAGCTCGGGGATCGAGCGGATCGCCCCATCGGCAACCGAACCGCCGCCCTGCGCCATGATTGCGATATTGCTGAAGGTCACGTTTTCGATGGGGTGGCCGGGCAGTCCGGTGAGCATGATCAGGGGCTTGGCGATTTCCTTCGGGTTGGTTTTCGCGGTGATCTGAAAATTACTGAAACGGAAATTCTTCATGTTTTGCAGCGGCGCGGGCTCGGGGGGGCCATCCACATACACCGTGTAGTTGTTGAACGTCATGAAGACCGCGCTGATGACGTCTTTGAAAATCAGGTTTGAGAACTGCATGCCGTCCATTTTTCCGCCTTCGTTCATCTGGATCTTAATCGCCGCATCGTTGATGTCGTGGAAAACGCAGTTATCGACTGTGATGCCGTAAAAATCTCCGGTGGACAGCATCCCGATGCGGATCGCCGCCCGCAGGCTGGTCATGATGCAATTTGTAATGGTGAAAAGACGACACGGCGTGTCGGGGCGTGACGATTGCAGGCAGATGGAATCGTCACTCGTATCCATCACGCAGTTGCTGATGGTGACGTTTTCGCAGCCGTCGAAATCGAGACCGTCGCCGTTGCCATTCACCTTGGCGTGGATGGTGACGCCCTGAATGTTAACGCGCCGGCAATAAATCATCGCGAGCGTCCAGCTGGCCGGATTGACGAGCTCGACGTTTTCCAACGAGACGTTCGTGCAGCGCAGGAAACGGAGTAGCATGGGCCGGTCTTTTTTGGGATCGTCCGGATTCGGGAAATTGCTGCGATGGCCGCGGCCGTCGATTTTCCCTTTTCCCTCGATCCCGATATTGGCCGCGTTCTCCGCGAAGATCAGGCAGCCCTCCTTTTTGTTTCGGTCGGCGTACTGATTGCGGAAAACGTTCGGGGCATAGTCCTTGAAGTTTGTGCTGCCCGCCAGCGTGGCGCCGGCTTCGAGGTGCAAGATGACATTGCTCTTCAGGAACAGTGTTCCGGTGACGTAGTTGCCGGATGAAAACACGACCTTGCCACCGCCCGAGGCATGGCAGGCGTCGATGGCTTGCTGGAGCGCCGGCGTGTTGAGCGTCGTCCCATCGCCCACGGCGCCATGGTCGGAAACGGTGATCGTCCGGGCGTGGCAGGCCACGGCGAGGAGCAGGAAGGCGAGCAGGAGCTTTGTCATTGGTTCAGAACCCAAAGGTGGCGGTCAGGATAAAATTACGGGGCCGGCGCAATTCCCAGCGGAGGGGAACGATGGCATTCGCGGTGCCGAGAACGCCGTTGGTATCGTAGTCGCTTGAGACCAACCGCGGTTTGCTCCAGCCGAGCGGATTTTCCACGTTGAGCTGCGTGCGCAGCGTCACGTTCCCGAAGATGCGGCGCTCGTGAGAGAGCATGGCGCCGAGCTCCCAATGGTCGGCGCCTTTTCGCGGCCGGGCCGGATCGATGACGCCATTGGGAATGCCGGCAGCGTTCGGAGTGCGCATGTAGCCGCTAGTGCTCGCGCTGCGCCAACGGAAGTTGCCGCCGACCGACCAGCCTTTCAGCCGGCCCTCTTTTGAGAGTACATGGGTGATGAGTCCGTTGAACGCATAGCGGCCGTTGCGGCTTGTCGTGATGCCCTCGATGGCGAGTTCGTCCTGGTAGGAACGTTCCGCCGTGGCGGTCTGTTGTTCGATGAGGAGGGCGTCGGCTCCAGCTTTGCTGCGGGCAGCTGGATCGGCCGGATTGAGATCGAAGGAGGCGGAGCGCTGGCCGGCCTCCACCTTGCGAAGTTCGCTGGCGAATTTTCGCCAGGTTGCGAGACCCTCGAAGGGTGCGGCGCTGTTGAGATAGCGGCCGAGCGACGTAAGGTGGGTGCCGAGCACGTTGCTGTTTTCGCTTCCCGTCAATGCGACGCGCCAGTTCCGCGAGGGATTGAACGTGACGTTCAGTTCGTAGCCGGTGGCGCGGTAGCTCCACGTATCGCTCACGTTATCCACGAGGTTCACGATGGGGAAGGCCGGCGTGTCCATTAGGATGAAGTGCGAGTCGCCAAAATCCCGGTAATTCGCGCGCAGGCGATTGAGGATGCTGTTGAGCGGGGCACGGTATTGATTGGCGAGACGCGCCTGATCGTTGGCCGCCGCCACGAAGCGGTTGAGGCCAACGGAGAGACGGCCGTCCAGCAGCGAGAAACGCACGCCGTAGTCCTCGGTTCGCCCGGTGGTATTCGGCGCCGATTCGCTCTGATAGTTTTTCCACGAGGCATCGGCCACCGGATTGAAATTGGTCGAGCGGCTGTAGTTCAACGAGAGCCACGGCAAAGCGTGGAAGACCGCGCCGAGGGTGCGGGAGATTCCGGCCGTGTCGACACTCGGGGTGGCTTTGAGCGGCACCGCAACCGACGACGTGAAGTAACGCTTGAGCGGGTCTGTGGCCGAGCCGGGAATGGCGGGATCGATGAAGCCGCGGAGAGTCTCCGGGACGTAGCTCTTCGTGCCGTCGCGGCGGTAGCCGGCCACCGTGACGAGACGATTCTTCAACCACCACGACTGCCACCCGAAGGAGAGCGCTTCGTGGGCGAAACCCGACTTCACGGCGTTGAGATGCTGGCGGAGCGCGAAGTTGATCGGCGCGGCGTCGTTGGCACTGCCGCCGACCATGCGGCCAAAGGCATTGATTTGAGCGAGGTTCGCCGAAAAGAAATGCTGATCGGGCAGCGCCGGCACCTGACCGTTCACATAATAGGCCCGGCCGCGAAGAGTGCTGGCCGCGGCGGTCGCGTCCCCGGACCAGCCGGTGCCGGCTAGGCCGATCGTGGCGAGGTTGTAGCAGCGCATGATATTGGTGTCCGAATCATTGCGGGTCTGTTGGCCCAACGCGGCGAAGTTCTGCCGCCCCAGCCAGCGATGGATTTTTCCGAGATCAACTTCGTAGGAGAGCGTCGCGCGATATTCGTCCGATTGCGCGATTTCGTCCCGGAGCTGGCCGAGGGTGTCGCCGTAGGGCACGAGGTAGCCGGGATTGAGCGACCCGTCGGGGAGGTAGCGATTGACGTCGAGCTTGATGACGTTGAATGCGTCGGGAGCGTAGGTGCGGCGATGCCGGCCGGCATTGCCCGCGAGTTCGAGGTAGAGACCGTCGAGAATCTTTTGCTCGATGAACGCGGTGGTCCAGCGACCGTGGTCGCGCTGCTCGGGCCGGTCCCACGTGCCGCCATTGAGATTTACGTCACGGCGTAGACCGTAGAGCTGAAACGGATCGACGGTCTGCACGCTCTGGGTGCTCGCGCCGCCGAAGGTGTCGGTCTGCATTACGCCCTGAAACCGCATGTTCACCACCGGATTCGCGAGTTTGAGGCCCGTGATGTAGACCTGCTGCTGTGCGGCATTCTGGGTGATGGCGTTGCGCGGATTAAAGTCGGCCACGGAGCGGACGAATCCGTCGGCGCTCGCGACGCCCGGGGCGACCCGGAGGCGATTGCCATTGGCATCGACGAACGTGCGGTTGGCCGTGGCCCACGCGATTCCCTGGGGAACGAAATCAACCGTGGGGCGACCGTTCGCCAGCCATTGGATCACGCCGCTGTCGAACGCCCAGGCGAGCGGGACGATGTTCCGGTGATTGCTGTAGTTCTCGTGGTTGACGGTGATTTTGGTGTGGGCGAAGGGCCGGGCCGTCACACCCAGAGTCAGGCGGTCCTGATTGCCACCCTCGAAGCGTCGGAATTCGCGTTTTTCCGCGTGGAGCAGGTTGAGGCGGAAGGCGAGGCGGTCTTTGACGAGCGGCTGGTTGTGGTCGAGTGCGACGCGGTTCGAGGTCCAGCGGTCATACTGCGCCTGCACCTGCGTTTTCCGCTGCTGCAATTGCGCGCGCTTGGTCGTGGTGATGGCGGCGCCCTGCGGCTCGCCCACGCCGATGAGCAGAGCGTTGGGTCCGCGCGCGAGCGTCAGGCGCTCGAGGTTGTAGTTGTCCGAGGTCTCGAAGGAATTGAAGAAGTCGTGCGAGAGCGTCTGGAGGCCGTTGTTGCCGGTGTTGGTGAAGCCGCGAATCGAATAGGCCTGGCCCGTGCCGCCGCGTAGAAACTGCCCGGTGGCGTTGCCGTCGTTGCTCGGGGTGTTGTCGCCCTCGACGGCATCGACACTCGGGGTGAACAGCAGCGCCTTGTCGAAGGAGTTTACCGCGAGGTCCTGCATGAACTCGGGGGTAAGAATGGTGAGCGATGCGCCGACGTCGCGCAGATTGGTGCGCATGCGCGTGCCGGCGAGTGTCTCGGTGGCGGCGTAGCCGTGGTCTTTGTCGGTGGAGACCTCGAAGGGCGTGAGGACGACGGTGTCGGCCGACGGGGCTGCAGACGAGTTCGCGGAGGTGGCTGGCGGGAGCGTGCGAGCCGCCGGGGTGGGCGTCGCGCGGCCGACGGCGAGGGCGAATGAGGCGGCATCGCGCACGAGTTGGAGATCGGTGCCCGCGAGTATCCGCGTGACGGCTTCCTCGACGGTGAAGTCGCCGCGCACGGCGGCAACGCGCACGCCCTGCACGATGGCAGCGGGGAACATGATCTCGCGGCCGGCTTGCTGGGCGGCGAGCCGGAGCGCCGTGGCGGCGTCGCCGGCAGGAAGGTCGAAGTGCTGCGGCGGGGACGGCGTGGCCAACGCACGGCAAACGATCAGCGCAGCGACGGCGGTTGCGCGGAGCCAGCGCGAGGGGCGGAGTAGTTGGGGCATGAGGAAGCTCGATTTCTCTAAAAGACGACCTACCGCGCCGGACACACTAAGGGGAATTCGCACGGCGGAGCAAAATCGTATCACTGCGGCGTTCGGCGCGGATGCCGGCGGTGGCTTCGAGGAGGCGGACGAAGCCCTCGGCGTTGTCGGACCGGAACGAGGCGATGACGGGAAGGCTCGCTAGGGATGGATCGGCGAGGGAGAGCTGGAGGGTGTTGTGGCGGTTGAACTCGGCGACGACTTGCGCGAGCGGTGCGGAGGAAAACTCGAGGAGGCGTGGCTGCCACGCGAGGGTGCGGGCGATTTCGGCGGCTGTGACGGCGCTGGGCACGATGGGAGCCAAAGTCACGTTAGCCCGAGCGGACGCGAGCGAGATGGTCACACGCTCGCCGCGGCTGACGAGGGCTGCGGTCGCGGGTGGCGCGAGCGTGTCGGACGAACGCGAATCGGGCGCGAGGGAGGGGGTGACCTGCACACGGCCCTCGGTGACGAGGACTTCGACGGCGGCGGCGGCGAGGCGGACGTTGAAGGCGGTCCCGACGGCGCGGGTCTCGACGCCGGCGGCGCTGACGATGAACGGGCGTGCGGGATTCTTCGCGACGGTGAAGTGCACCTCGCCGCTCAGGAGACGCACGCGGCGTTCGGTTGGTGTGTAGACTACGGAGACGGAGGCGCCGCGGTTGAGTTCGAGGACTGAGCCGTCGCTGAGGAGGCGTTTTTCGCAGCCGGTGGCGACGGTCGGGGTCGCGGATACGAGGGACGAAGTCGGGCGCGTTTCGCGGTTGAGAAAGAAAGCGAGAGCCACGCACGCCGCTGCGGAGAGGGCGCCGAGTGCGAGCCAGCGCAACGGGCGGCGGGTGGCGTGGTGGAGCGAGGAGGGCGGGGTTGGGTTCCGGCGCGTGCTCCGGGCGCCAGTCGGCGAGGAGGTCGAGTTCGCGCCAGGTGGCTTGCTGGCGCGCGAGGGCATCGCCGTGGCGCGGATCGACGGCGAGCCATTGGAAATAGTCATCCTGTTCGCCGGGCGTGAGACCGCGGTCGCGCCGGATGAGCCAGTCGGCGGCTCGTTCGTCAGATGTGGGTTGGCTCATCTGAGTCCCACTTCGCGGCGATCGCGGGCGAACGATTCCGTGCACTTGCGCACACCGATGGTGAGTTGCGCGGAGACCGTGCACGCGGAAATACCGAGGCGAGCGGCGATCTCCTTTTGGGACACACCGTAGACTTTGCGCAAGGTCATGACCTCGCGGCAGCGTGCGGGCAGGGACTGGATGGCGATGGTCAAACGTTCGAGTTTTTCGTGGCGGTCGACGGTCTCGGGAATACCGTCGCTCCCATCCAAGACGTCCAAGGACTCGAAAGACACTAAGGAATCTTCGCCGGAAACCTGGCGGTGCCGCAGCGTGTCGAGCGCGAGATTGCGGGCCGTGGCGAAAAAAAAGGCTTTGGGCGAGCGCATGGCGGACTGGGCGGCGCGGGCGCGGAGCACGCGGGCGAAGGCCTCCTGCACGAGATCGTCGAGCTCGACGCCGTGTGGAAACTGGCTGCGCAACCAAGCCCGGAGCATCGGCTCGTGGGGAAGCACGTGGTCGCTGAACCAGCGGTCGTCGGGGGCTGGCGAAGGATCGGAGGGTTGCTCGGGAGTCACGGGGTGAACCGTGGATTGGCGAGAAGCGCGGGTATGGGCAAGCTCCGGGTGCCGGGACGACCTCCGGCGGGCCGGCGGGGGGCGACCACGCGGAGCGCCGTGCCGTGGGCGGCGAGTTTATTTTTCGGGCTCGCGGTGATTTCGGGATGGCGGGCGTGGAAGAGAATCTCAGCAGGGCTCGGTAGGAGCGAAGGTCGAGACCCGGCACGCGGCCGAAGTGCTTCTTGTTGTTGGACACTACGGGCAGCCCGAAATTAAGCGCGGTGGCGGCGATTCATAGGTCGTTGTCCGACGTGAAGAAAAATAGCGTTTTCGCCGCGAGGTCCTTCGCGTCGAGGGCGTCCATGACTTTGCCGAGCGCATGGTCCATCTGTGTGATGTTGTCTGGGTGTTTGCTGTTGGGATGGCCGGGATAGAGATCGGAAAATCGCGGGTCGGAGGCGATGGGGGGCGTGCGGTTCATGCACCCACACCGAAAGTACGAACGGCTTTTTCGGATCGCGGATGTCGCTCAGCCAATGGACGGCGTCGGCCGCCACGCGTTGGGCGGAGTAACCCTTGGTCGGGCCCACGGGCGTGCCATTGCGGACAAAGTTGTTGGGATTCTCATGGCTCGGGGCGGCATTATTGTGCGTCGCCATCCAGTAGTCGTCACCGTGGTCGTGCGGCTGGGGAAACCCGGCGGTGTTGAACTGCGGCCGGGAGTTGAGGTGCCATTTGCGACGTGGCAGGTTTCGTAGCCGATAGCTTTCAGCAGCTTTAGGTGATCTCGGTTTTCCGCAGGTGGGCTTCTTGGTTGCCGTAGAGATGCGTCCACACGCCGTTGCGATTCGGGGTGCGCCCAGTCAGAATCGCGGAGCGACACGGCGAGCAGACGCCGGCGGCTGAGTAAAACTGGGTAAACTTCACGCCTTGGGCGGCGAGCCGGGCGAGGTTGGGCGTTTTGATCTCGGGGTTGCCGTAGGGCGAGGTGTCGCCCCAGCCGAGATCATCGGCGAGGAAGACCGCGATGTTGGGGCGAGCGGGCTCGGCTGCAGCGTGAGTGGGCGAGAGGGAAAAGAGGAGAAGGAGCGAAATGATGGGCAGGCGCATGGGAGCCAGGGAGCAGAACAAAGGGCGGAGCGAGAGGGCGAAATTTATTTTTTCTTGAGGGCTTTGGGCGCGCCAGACGTCTGGCCGGCGGGATCTTCGTTGGGCGTGCCGCGCCAGACGGGGGCGGCGTTGGTGACGTTCCACTTTTCCCAAGCGTCGGCGAGTTCGCGGACGCGGGCGGGATATTGTGCGGCGAGGTCGCGCGACTCGCCTGGGTCAGTGGCGAGGTCGAAGAGTTGCCAGCTGCTCTGGGTCTTGGCGTCGAAATCGCGCCAGTCGGCGAGCTTCCATTTGCCGCGGCGGACGGCGCGCTGCGGGCCGAAGCGCCAAAACAAATCGGTGTGCGGTGCAGCGGCGGGCGGCGTGGCCGACGTGAGATGAGGGAGTAAGTTTACGCCGTCGAGGTCCGCGGGTACAGGTGCGCCCGCGGCGGCGAGTGTGGTTGGCAGGAGATCGAGCGCGATTATTGGGTGATCCACGGTGCGGCCAGCGGGGATGCGGCTGGGCCACGCAGCGAAGAAGGGGACGCGAATGCCGCCTTCGAGCACCTGGCCCTTGTCGCCGCGGAACGGCGCGTTCACACCAGTGTTGTAGGCGAAGAACGGCTTGCGACCCGCGCCGCCGTTGTCGCTGAAGAATACGATTAGCGTTTCCTTGGTACGGTTGGTTTTTTCTAAGTGTGCGCGGAGGCGGCCGATGGAGTCGTCGAGGCCGATGAGCAGCGCGAGGTAACCTCGGCGCGCGGGATCGGTGATGGCAGCTGGCGCGCGTGCGGCGACGGAGGGATCGATTTCTAGGGGCGTGTGCACGGCGTTGTAGGCGAGGTAGAGAAACCACGGTCTCGCCGCGTGGCGCTCGGTGAAGGCGATGGCCTCGTCGGTGAACACGGTGGTCGCAAAGCCGTCGAGCGGTTGCACCTCCCGCCCACGGTAGATTAGATTTTGCGAATTGGCAGTGCCGAACTTGGACGCGGCGTCGCGGCGGAGCGCGCTCGACCCGCTCGGCCAAGGCAGGCGCGAGATCGAGGCGATTGACATCATACACGGCGTAGGCCGCCGCGGCGCCGAGTTCCTTGGCCGCCGCCGCCAGTTCGGCCTCGCGGCGACCGACGAGCACGACCTTGGCGCCAGCCGCGTGCATGGACTGCGCCATGGCAAACCCGATGCCCGTGCCGCCTCCGGTGATCAGCACGGTCTCGCCGCGCAAAGAGAACGCGTCGGGAAAGTTCATTTTTTACCGAGGGATTGGAGGCCGGCCTTGAGGTATCCCAGTGCAAAGGCCATGCCGGCGTGCCACGGCGCGGCGCAGCTCATCTGGGGCGCGTGGTCGGGGATGATCACTCCTTCGAACTTGTTTTGGTCGAGGATCGCCAGCACGCGCAGCACATCGATTTCGCCGTCGTCGATGAAGGTCTCCTTGTAGTGCGGCACCTTGTCGCGGACGTTGCGGAGATGGATATAGCCGAGGCGGTGCTGCCGGGAATAGCGGTCCACCGTGTCGTAGATGTCTCCCTCGGTCATCTCGGCGAGCGAGCCGATGCAAAACTCGAGCTGGTTGGCTGGACTCGGATTGAGGTTGATGACGCGCTGATACATCGACGGCTGGTAAACGAGGCGCGGCTGGCCGCGGACGGTCGGCATCGGCGGATCGTCCGGGTGCAGCGCGAGCCGCACGCCGGCTACTTCGGCGACGGGCAGAACATCGTCAAGGAAACGCTGGAGGCGCGACCAAAGTTGGTCGTGCGTAGCAGGCGGGATGGTGCCGGTGTCGCGCGACGGGGCGGTCGGATCGACGACCATATTCCACACGAGACCGTTCGGCATCGGCAGGTCGTAAGGCCCCTCCATGCCGACGGAAGTGGCGCCGCCGCGGGCGTAGTTGCCCTTGGTGCGCCCGGCGACGCCGGCGATGGAAAAATTATAGCCCATGATCGGGATGCCCGCCTCGCCTAGGCGGCGCACGATGGTCTTAACATTTTCGATGTGCTGAGCACGCCTTGGGCCGTCGAGTAGAATGTCGCCCCAGTGCGCCGGGTCGAAATTTTCGATCGCCTCGAGCTTGAGGCCGGCGGCTTCGGTCGCTGCCCGCACGCCTTGCAACTCGGCGAGCGTCCACAGTTTTTCCGGATCGCCGGCGAGGCCCCAGCCCCAATCGGTGCCGAGAGGCTGGTCGTCGCCGGCGGAGTGGCCCGCCCCGCCGCGGAAGTAATCAACAAGATGCGCGACAATATGGGTGGCGCCGGCCTGCTTCGCGAAGGCGAAGTTCTCCAGCGTGAGCATATGGCGGTAGAGACCAAGACCGAGTTTCATCAGATCACCGTAGACTAGCAGCGATCTCGACGGAAAGTTTTCTCGTCGCGGTAGTAGCTTCGGTCAGCCGATCTCCAAGTGCACTTTGAGCGCGGTCGTTTTCTCCCCGGCGAGCCGCAGGGCGTCGCTGACTTCGGCCAAGGGCAACACGCCAGTGATGAGCGCACGCACATCGACGCGCCGTGTTTGCACCATACGGATCGCCTCGTCAAAGACGTTCCCGTAGCGCATCGAGCCGACGAAATTGATTTCGCGCACCATGAGCTGATTGACCGGCAGCGGAATGTCCTCTGTGCCGAGCGTGCCGATCTGCACAATCGTCCCGCCGGGGCGCACCAGATCGAAGGCTTGGCGCAGCGCCGCGCGGGCGCCTGCGGCTTCGAACACGACGTCAAAGCCGTCCCCCGTCAGTGCGCGGACTTCGTCGGCCAGCGTCGGCGACGCCGGATTCACGGTGGCCTCGACGCCGAGTTTGCGGGCGGCTTCGCGGCGCGTGGCCAGAATATCGCTGAGGGCCACGGGCACAGCGCCGAAGGCTTTCGCGGTCATGGCTGCGAGCAGCCCAACCGGGCCACCGCCAGTCACGAGCACGCGTTTGCCCGCGACGACTCCGGCGCGTTTCACCGCGTGCAGCGCGACCGCCAGCGGCTCGAGCATCGCGTCGGTGGCGTCGTCCATGTCCGGGGGCAGCACATGGCATTGATCGGCGCGGACGGTGACGAATTCTGCGAACGCGCCATCGGTCGGCGGCGTGGTGCTGGCACTGCCTAGTATGATGGTGGCACGGCAGAGATTGCCGCGCCCGCTCTTGCAGTAATCGCAGACGCCGCAGGCGCGGGCCGGGTTGGCGGTTACGCGCGCACCGACCGTCACGTCTTTCACGCCGTCGCCGACGGCGGCGACCTCGGCTGTGAACTCGGAAGGGCAAACAGGGTCACGTATTGACCCTTGACACCACGGCCTTGAACGAATCTGCAATCGCCCCGCCGACACCGTCGGAACCGCCGCACAAACTGACTGGGTTCGATCCGGCGAGATAGGTGATACTTAATCGGGGGAGAGAGGACGGCAAAAGGAGTCAAACTGTGCACTTTGCACTGGGTGATTCGCTGTGAAGCAGCTGCGCAGGACACCCCCAGCTGCGAGCCGCTATCATCAGACGGGTGGAGAGGGATACCTCGATCCACCGGAGGGTCCGAAATCACGCGACGAGGGCGTCGCGTCTCCAGCGTGGACGTGGCTTCGCCAGCGGCGGCGATGCGGTTCAGAACGTGCCCTTGAGGCCCACGGTCCGGAGGGAGCCGAATTCGGCGCGTTGGCGGAATTGGGCGGCGGCGGGCATAGCGACCAAAAGAAAAACTCAGTTCGTCAGGCGATGCCGCCAGTAACTTGGCGGCTGCTTAAAGTGCATCGCCGCGAGCACCCAGACGTGACCGGGTTTGACGACGTAGATGACGGCTTAAGGAAACGGTCGCCGGAAGTGCCGCCGGGCCCGCGGCGGACGGTAGATGCGCAGTAGCGTGGGCGCGTTCGATCTCGGCGACCAGTTCGTCGGTATGTCGGTAAAACGCCTGACCGAGGTCGGGGCGCTCGGTCGCGTAGCGCGCTGCCGCTGTCTTGAAGTCGGCCCGTGCCTCCGGGTGAAAACGGGCGCCAATCACAAGCCGACGATCTTGCGCACTTCCGCCATGACCTGCGCGGCGGGGATACTTTTGACCTGGCCGCTCGCCAGTTCGGCGAGCCGCCGGTCGATTTCACGGCCCCATGCCTCCTCAAGCGCCGGGTCGGGTGCGCTGAATGTATCGATCAACAGCTCGGCCGCTTGCTCGCGGGGCAGTTGGCGTGTCTCGGCGTAGGGTTCTTTCAGGGTCAGGATCATGGACGGCAAGATAGGTCGGTGCGTGCACCGTTCAACTCTCGCGTTCGTGCGAGTGGCACTCCCGGTTCGATCCGGCGAGATAGGTGACCTTCATGTTTCCTGACCCTTCGGGTAGGCGGCGCAGATAGTCGACGTGGGTCCAGCCTTTGGCGGCGGCGTCGGTGGCGAGCGCTTCGCACTAGGCGGTGATCGCGGTGAGTTTACACCCGTGACCCTTCCTATCAACCCCTCCCGGATCCCATTCTCCCGAGAATCCAGCTTCCTTTCAGCCGCCGCCCCAGAATCGGATTCTGGCCGTGACAGCAAGAAACCGCTGGCGCGCGGTCGCGGATTGGCTCACTTCCAGACCTCTCTGAGCCCCAAAATCCCGTTCGTTTCCGAGCATTCCTCAACCCCTGGTTGGCCTCCTCTCCAAAATGTCCGATCGCAGATCATGAACACTCTGCAGAAGCTGTTTCTTAGGAGCGTGCGATCGCAAATTGGCTCACTTCCGTCTCGCTAGCCGCTCCCGAATGCCCGTTTGTTTCTGAGTATTCCTCTTCTGCCTAGTTGGCTCTTTTTTTAGAACGACCGATCGTTATTCATGAACACTTTTCAAATGCTGACTCTTGGGAGTTGGGTCAGCTCGATCGGCCTAGCACCGCAGCCCCCGAACACGTGACGCCCGATTCCACCCTTTCGGCACCCAAAGTCGCCGTCCTTGCGGCGGCCGGCATCGACCGCGCGCTGCTGGAGGAGCTGTTCGATCACACGCCAGACATAGCCTTTTTCATTAAAGACGCCGCCGGCCGCTACACCACCGTGAACCACTCGTTGGTGGAACGCCACGGTCTGCACGGCAAGGCGGAGATGATTGGGCGACGTCCCGCCGACGTGTGCGTGGGCAGCTTCGGACGCATCCCGACCGAACAGGATGCAGCCGTGCTGCGCACCGGGCGCCCCATCGTCGAGCACCTCGAGCTCCACTGGCTGCAGCCCCACCGCCCGGTCTGGTGTCTTACGACCAAACTGCCGCTGCGCGATGCGGCGGGAAAGATCTGCGGCCTGATCGGCCTCTCCAAAGACGTGCGCGCGCCGATTTCTCCGCGGGAGATCCAGCCGGAAATCGCCGCGGCCCTATTGTACTTGGAAACCAACTACGCGGAGCCCATCTCGCCTTCCGCCCTCGCCCGCCTCGCGCGGGTGCCGCCGGCGAGGTTCGGACGCGCCGTCAAGCGGATCTTCGGCCTCACTCCCGTCCAGTTAATCGCCAAGACGCGCATCGCCGCCGCCTCGCTGGCCCTCCGCGATACTCCGCGCGCGGTCGCCGAAATCGCGCACGCGTGCGGCTTCTCCGATCACAGCGCCTTCACGCGGGCGTTCCGCGCGGCCACGGGAGTCACGCCGACCGAGTTTCGCCAGATGCACCGCACAGCCCAAGCCCGCGGCAAGCCGGAAGCAGTCCGCAAGACCGCGCGGCGGCGTTGACGTGCGCCGCCCGCTCCGGCTTGGGCGCGAGCGGGTGCGCCCTGGCGGCGGTTGTGCCGACTTCGCCAATTTCGTGCGTTTCCCAGTCAAGATGCTGCGACGCGAACCGGTTAGACTTGAGCCGTTCCAATGTCACCCCTTCCCATTCCGATGAACCTAGGAACAGGCCGCCGGTCCACTGGCGAGCCCAGCTTCCGTGCGAAAATGCACGAGGGCGTGCGGCGCGCCGGGTATGACCGCGGGCACATGGCCGCTGC
>SXGR01486901.1_pt1 | contig 41428 bp, 36 predicted proteins | sample 3174711 | NCBI WGS metagenome assembly SXGR01 (sample SAMN11356860, study PRJNA531348) | freshwater metagenome | isolation source: freshwater sample F1-60 | place: China: Fuxian Lake, Yuxi | collected 2017-12-25
CCAGTTTGCCCGTCGTAGGGATTCGTGAAGTCCAACGACACCTCGCGCCCGCTCACGCTCGACTCGATCACCCCCTCATTCACCAAGTTCATCGTGGCGTAGCCGTAGTAGTCGCACGGGTTGCGTCCAATCACGCCGAACCCGCCGCGGACAACCACCTCGCTGCCGAGCGTCAGCGTGCCACTGCCCTCCTGTCCGTAACCCCACATCGCCATCCACGGTCGACCAGACTCGGACTCGTATTCGAACACAATCTCTCCGCTGGGGAACTCCTGCGTTCCCTCGAACCACAGGCCGCTGCAGGAACCCGTCAGCGTCGCACGACCGTTCAGTTCCACATCCTCGATCCGCAGTTGCGCGGAGTTCTCCGACAGCGCCCAGTCACCGGTCCAAGTCAGGCCCTCCAAGCGGTTGTAGAAGTTGCTCGTCACGCCAAGCGATCCGCCCTGCGCCACATTCACAACACCTCCGCGAATCGTCCCGCCATCGATGCTCAGCGGCCATGTCAGCGTCAACTCATCATCCGTGTTGTCGAGCGTCCCCATCAGGCGAAGCGGCGTGCTCCCGAGGTTCATCGCCTCCAGTGCCGCCGTTGTCACTTCGAAGTTCAGTCCAAAGCTAGCCCCAGCCAAGGCACGAACCGTTCCCTGATTCGTGAACGATCCAGTTTGCCCGTAGGAGGAATTCGTGAAGTCCAGCGAAATCTCGCGCCCGCTCACGCTCGACTCGATCACCCCCTCATTCACCAAGTTCATCGTGGCGTAGCCGTAGTAGTCGCACGGGTTGCGTCCAATCACGCCGAACCCGCCGCGGACGACCACCTCGCTGCCGAGCGTCAGCGTGCCACTGCCCTCCTGTCCGTAACCCCACATCGCCATCCACGGTGGACCAGACTCGGACTCGTACTCGAACACAATCTCTCCGCTGGGGAACTCCTGCGTTCCCTCGAACCACAGGCCGCTGCAGGAACCCGACAGCGTCGCACGACCGTTCAGTTCCACATCCTCGATCCGCAGTTGCGCGGAGTTCTCCGACAGCGCCCAGTCACCGGTCCAAGTCAGGCCCTCCAAGCGGTTGCCGCCGTTGTTCGCCACGCTCAGTCCACCCACAACCGTCCAAGAACCGCCGCCGAGCGTTCCACCGTTGAGCCTGACTACTCCAGCAACCGTTGCACTTCCAGCCACGCGAAGTGCGCCTCCGGTCACCTCGAGTTGCGCCGCTTGGCAGTCAAGGCTCGACAAGAGCACCGCACCCTCACTGAAGACAATGGTCCCGGCTGATGCGGGGATAGCGACCGCCGCACCTGCCCCCGGCACGCCAGACGGCGACCAGTTGCCTGCATTGTGCCAACTACTCGTTCCCGCTGCGCCAGTCCACGCGAACGCAGGCGAGTCACTTGCGAGGGTGCCAGCGTCGGACGCAGACCACGCGCCTGTGATCCCCGCTGCGGTTCCGCGCGCACGGACGCGATACTCGTACACCACCCCCGACTGCACCTGAACGTCGAGAAACGAGCTGACAAACCCCACTTGACGAATCAGCGGTGGCAGTTGGCTTCCCTGCACTCGACGCTCGATGTCGTAGCCGCCCACCGGCCCGGACACGCTTGCCCACTGCAGTTCGATTCCACCTGAAACTCCACCGTCAGAGGCACTGAAGCTGCTCGGGGCAGATAGACCGCGGAATCCGCTGTCGACATTGCTAAGGCCCTGAACACCAAACGGAGCTGTCACCCGCAACTGAAAGAACCGCACCTCCCCAGCCTCTCCACCCTCAACGGAGATGGGAGACACCTGCACTCCGCTGCGTTCGACAGCAGTGGGAGGATTATTCGGTCCCGCAAGCAGATCAAAGGTGAGCCCATCGATCTGCGGCGCCTGCCAACTCACCTGCACCGCGTTCGGGTCCGCCCCGTCCGATGCCTCCATTTGCACTTCAATACTGCCAGGCGCACCGATCATGTAGGAGCCGAATCCGAAGAGCGCTTGAGTTGTTCCCTGCCGCTTGAAGCCAACCGTCAGATTTGAGCGGTAGGCACTCGGACTCTGCACAGAGTCGTCGCCAAGGCGCACCACCCGCTCAACGAGGATCTGAAATCCACCACTCGCCTCTTGTCCCATCCAGCCGCCCAACTGCCCCCCCGCCGCCAGATTGGCCGTAGTCGGGGTGGCGTCAAACCAACCCCCAAACAGGGGAATCTGCGCGAGTGCCTGCGGGATCGGCTCACCATCGCCATCTGTCTGCACAAAGGAAGGATCCAGCGCCACCTGAGACCCCGCGTGTGTCCCGGTCGACGACACCCATGAGTCATCCGCGACATGCGGGGCAGATGGCGATCCCACAGGAATCCATGTCGACGCTCCAGCACCACTGTGTGATGCCCGCATCAGCCCCCCTTGGGGCGGCAATCCACTGCGCTCTTTCCCGTGATCAAACAGGTTGAGGAGCACTGCCTCGGAGCTGTTGAAGTTGGCGTAGATGTTGTACTGCGTGTTTCCTGCGCCTGTGATCGCGCGTGTCACACTGAACCCGGTGAACTGTGGTACCTGAGCGCCTGCCGTGAATGCACACGCAAGCGATGCAGCCGCGACCAACAGCCCGCGCCCCGTGCTCAAGACACAACAGCCTGACTCTCTCAACATGGCGGATGAAGGCTTCATCGGCGGCGCCCCCCCCACGCGCCCACGGGGGAAAGTCCTCTTCAATATATGTGGAATCAGAATCAGATCCTGTCAAGAAATGTTGCAAAATCACAAAGCAATGACGGATTCGGCGGGGCTGGGCGCGACGAGCGGCGCACACCCGTGTGGTACTTTTCCGCAGTCTTGGCAGTATCGCGCCCTCTCCAACTGTTCTGGCGGATCGCAAGCGCCCTGAGCCCAATCATCTTGGCAGGCTGTGTCATGGATGGACCGTTTGTCGACCGCGACATTGACCGCCTTGTTTCTTCTGACTCCACAACAGCCTGGAGCCAAGGCGGCGGTCCCGCGCCCGTGACCCCGCTCGCCATCCCTGCTGCCGCGGCGAGCGCAGAGGCCGCAACGACCGACCCATCGGTGAGTTTGGCAACTGGCGAGGCGCAAGAGAACGAGAACGACACGCTCACGGGAAGACCGCGCGAGACCCTTTCGCTCACCCGCTGCATCGATGTTGCACTCTCGGCGAGCCCAAAGACGCGCGGCGCATGGGAAAGCGCGCGCGCGGCCGCCGCGCAGGTCGGCATCGCCGATTCCGAATACATGCCCGACATCGGACTCTCGGGCGCGTTCGGGCCGCAGCGGCAGCAAGTCCTTCCCGCGATCGTCAACAATGTCAGTGGGAACGCCATGGTGGGCATGAGTTGGGTGCTCATGGACTTCGGTCGCCGCGACGCAGACGCCGCGCGAGCGCGCGCGCAGCTGACTGCCGCCAACTTTTCGTTCAACCGCGAAATGCAGCGACTGGTGTTCGAGGTGCAGCGCGCGTACTTCATGCTCGACGCAAAGATTTCGCTGAAGGAGGCCGCGCGCGAGAATGTCGCGACCGCGCGCAAGCAGCTGGACGCAACGGACGATCGAATGACGGTGGGACTCGCCACGCGCCCCGAAGTCCTGCAGGCGCGGCAGCAGTACATGCAGTCGTTGTACGGACTCGAGGAGGCGAAGGCAGAGGTCTACATCGCGCAGGCGCAACTTGCCGTGGCAATGGGGATTCCCGCGCAGTCGTCGCCCGAGATCGTTCGCCTTGCCGACCTTCCGCTGCCGTCCACCATCACGGACGGTGTGGAGGTTGCCATCCAGTCCGCGCTCGCGCAGCGTCCCGACATCGCATCCGCGCTGGGAGATGTGCGTTCCAAGGAGCAGATGGTCAAGCGCGCAGAGGCTGACTTCCTCCCGATCATCAACTTTGAAGGCTCCGCAGGAGTGACGGGAGGCAACTTCAGCTACACGCAGCCGGGCCTCTCGGGAAGCAACGCTGCTGCCTACGGCCTTTACTCCGCACAGGTGACCGCGGACTGGCTGCTGTTCGACGGCTACGAGCGCGCCAATCGGCTTCGTCAGGCGCGGAGCGAAGTGCGCGCTGCGGAAGCGCGGCTCGAGCAGCTCCGGCTCGAGACGACTGGGCAAGTCTGGTCGAGCTACTTCGACTTCTTCTCCGCGCAGAAGCAGTATGAGGCGGGCGTTGCGCTGTTGACTGCTTCGCAGGATTCCTATGACAGCGTCTACCAGAATTACTTGAACGGCCTCGCCACCATCAACGATCTCCTGCTGGCAGAGTCCTTCCTCTTTGACGCGCGCTTCGAGTTGATCAATTCGCGAGCCGACCTGCTGACGGCAAGCGCGACCTTCATCTACGCCCTCGGCAGCTGAACTCGGCGTGCGCGCATCCTTCCTCCAGGCAAAGCATGCAGCAGGCCTGCGGTGGAACGAGTATCTCGCCACGGATCCGCGGCGCGGCGGCACTTGGGACGAACGCGTGGCGAGCGCACCCATCACGGCAGCGCAGCGAACGCTCTTGGCGGGTTTCACGCGCCGCTCGCCGATGATCTGCCTCAGCGGCATGTGGTGCGGCGACTGCGCGGTGCAATGTCCGCTGTTGCAGGCGATCGCGCTCGCCTGTCCCATGATCGACTTGGTCTTCCTCGACCGCGATGAGCATCTCGATCTCGCCGACGAGGTTCGCATCGCCGCCGGTCACCGCGTGCCCACCGTCCTGTGGCTGACCGAGGAGTTCGAGTTCGTTCACATGCTCGGCGACCGAACGCTCTCTCGCTACCGCGCGATGGCAAGAACGCAGCTCGGTGCGGCGTGCCCCGTTCCATTTGCCGAGGCTGCAGCGGAAGAGAACGCGACCGTTGTGGCGGAGTGGATTGCCGAGTGCGAACGCGTGCAGTGGATTCTGCGGCTCTCCCCACGCCTGCGTGAACTGCACGGGGACTGATCCACCGTCGCGCGCGGATCAGCGCAACTTGAGACTGACGAGTGCCACCATCGTCAGCATCACCGACACGATCCAGAGCCGCACGACGACTTGCTGCTCCTGCCAACCGCCGAGGTGGAAGTGATGATGCACGGGCGCACAGCGGAAAATGCGCTGCCCTTGCCCGAATCGGATGCGCGTGTACTTGAACCACTGCGTCTGTGCGAAGACGCTGCCGAGTTCCAAGAAGAACACGCCTCCGATGACAAGCAGCAGCAGTTCCTGGCGCGCCGCCACCGCGAAGAATCCGAGCAGTGCACCGAGTGAGAGGCTGCCGGTGTCGCCCATGAACACGCGCGCGGGCGAGCAGTTGAACCAAAGGAACGCCAGACACGCGCCCGCCATCGCGCCTGCCATCACGAGCAGTTCGCCCACACCTGGCACGCTCGGCACCATCAGAAAGTAGGCCGCGCGTGGGCTGCCCGCGATCCACAGCAGCACCATCAGCGCCAGCGTCGCGATGATCAGCGTTCCCGTGGCAAGTCCATCCATCCCATCGGTGATGTTCACTGCATTGGATGTTCCAGCGATTGCCAGTGTGGCGATCAGCGTGAAAGCCCCTGCTCCCAGGACCCAGACCGTAGGCGACATCATTGGCGGCTGCAGCAGCGTGTCGATCGATGGCGTCGGCAGGTAGGTGCGCTGGAACGGCAGGTTGAGCACATGCGCATCAGGCCCCATCCCCCAGCGCCACAGGAAGAAACCGACGAGCGCGGCGAGCCCCAGCTGAAAGATCAGTTTCTCCCATGCGAACAGTCCATCGCGCATCCCTGCTTCTCGGCGGCTCTGTGTCAGCTTGAGCCAGTCATCCACGCTGCCCAGTGCCGCGAAACTGATCGCCACGATCAGCCCCAGTTGGATGTAACGACTGTGCAGCACATCACCCAGCAGCAGCGTGCTGCCGACAAGTGCCCCCACGATGACGAGCCCTCCCATGGTGGGTGTGCCCTTGCGCCCCTGCATCTTCTGGTTCAGCGCCTCGTTGCCGAACTCGGGAACATCGCCGATCTTCTTTTTCGCCAGCCAGCGGATCACGCGCGGGCCGAACATTGCCACCAGTACGAATGCCAAAAGCGCAGCAAAGAGCGCGCGAAACTCCACTTGATAAAGCACCATCACGATCCACGACAGCCCACGCTCGTCGAGCCATCCCTGCGTGGCCTCCACCAGGTTGTAGATCATCAGGCAGCCATCCTCTCCTGCAGCGAGTTGAGAAGCAGTTCGAGTCGGCAACCGCGCGACCCCTTGAGCAGGACTGCATCGCCGACTCGAAGTGCGCTGAGGATGCGCGCGATCGAACCGGGCGAGAGATCCGGCATATGCAGCACTTCGCAGGCGTTCTCGCTGCTGCATGCTGCCGCGCCGTGTGCGGACAGCGGTCCGACGAACACGGCGAGCGCAGGCGGACCACCACACGCCCCGGCAGCTACGGCTCGCCCCAACTCCGCGTGCAGCAGCGGTCCCGCGTCGCCGAGTTCAAGCATGTCCCCAAGGATCGTGACCTTGCGCTGCCCTGTGGCCACACGCTCGCCGAATGTCCGCAGTGCAGCGATCATGGCATCGGGGTTCGCGTTGTACGCATCGTTGAACAGCGTCATGCCGCACATCTGCTGCCGCACGAAGCGCATGTCCGACGGCGCGACCGCCGCGCACCCGCGAGCGATTTCATCGTCGCTCATGTCGCGGTCGATGCCGAGCGCGATCGCAGCGAGCGCGTTCAAGGCGTTGTGCTCGCCGTCGAGTGCAAGGCGGACCTCGAAACGCCTCCCGCACGCGTCGACTTCGATGTCCTGACCGCCCTCGGCACGCGCCGCACGCGCCCGCAGGCGCACGTGGTTGGCTGGACCAATCCCGAATCGCACCACTCGCACTCCCGCGGGCAGCGCCGCATCCAGTGCGGCATCGAGCAGAGTGCTGTCCCCACGCACGATCGCCAGCGATCCGGCGTGAAGCCCTGCAATGAGGGAGATCTTCTCGCGCAGGATGGCATCGATCGATCCAAGCCCCCCCAGATGCGCCTTGCCCACCATCGTGACGACCCCGACATCGGGACGCGCGAGAGCGGTGAGCATTGCGATCTCACCTGGACTGTTCATGCCGATTTCGGCAAGAAGGAAGTCATCGCCGCGCCGACCACCGAGCAGCGTGATCGGAACACCCACATCGTTGTTGAAACTCTTCGGGCTCGCCGTGCCGCGGAATCGCGTCGCGAGGACCGCCTCCATCAGGCGCCGTGTGGTGGTCTTGCCTGAACTGCCCGTGATTCCCACGACTTGGGTGCCGTGCAGTTGCATCCGCCAGAAACGCGCAGCCGCTTGCAGTGCCGCGCGAGTGTCTCGAACGATCAATACGGACGCGGTCTGCTGACCAGCTAGGCGGATCCGATTCCAACGCGACTCTTCGACAACGATCACACGCGCGCCAGCACGCACGGCTTCGAGCAGATGATCGTGTGCGTCGTGCCGATCGCCCCGAAGTGCGAAGAACGCGCACCCACCAAGATCGCTGCGCGTGTCCGTGCCGATTCCGCGGAGCACGGTGCCATCCGCGGGCGCTTCCACCCACGTGCCTTGGACCGCGCTGCGCAACTCATCGGGAGTCAGGAACGGCGATCGTGCTTCGCCACCGCCTTGGTTCGAACCGTTCATGCATGGACTCCTTGCGGCTGATGTTGTCGACCTGCCGTTGTTGCTTCGGTCATGACTGCATTCTGTGCCTCCCGCGCCCCACAGGAACGCAGCGCAGCGCGCGCCTCTTCGCAGTCGTCGAAGTGGCGCTTTTCCGTTCCGATGATCTGGTAGTCCTCGTGTCCCTTGCCCGCGATGAGCACGATGTCGCCCGTGCGCGCGGCAGCGATTGCAGCAGCGATCGCTGCAGCACGATCCGGCTGCACCTGCACACGCGCGCGGCGATCGGATGGAATGCCGGCCACGATCTCCGCAATGATCGCGTTGGGATCCTCCGTACGCGGGTTGTCGCTCGTCACGAACACGAGATCTGCGCCGCGCACCGCTGTTGCCGCCATGCGCGGACGCTTTGTGCGGTCTCGGTCCCCGCCGCATCCAAAGACCAACACGATGCGACCCGACCCGACCACCGGGCGCAGCGCCGAAAGCACATTCGAGAGCGCGTCATCGGTGTGCGCATAGTCCACGAGCACAGCGAATGGATCGTGCAGCGCAGTCACGGGCTGCAAACGCCCAGGCGGTGCAGATGCGCATGAAAGTCCGCTTGCCAGATGCTCCGCTGGAACGCCCAGAGCCCACGCTGCTGCGACGGCCTGGAGCGCGTTCATCGCATTGTGCCGCCCCACGCATGGGAAGTCCGCGTCGAAGGTGCCCCATGACCCATGCAGCCGAAGGCGCATGCCACCGAGTGCCACGCGAACCACCTCCGCGGTGCACTCCGCCGCCATGTCGGTCGTGCTGCAACGCGCGACGCGTGCCGCGCACGAGCGCACCATGCGCGCGTGCGCAGGATCATCGCTGTTCACGACCGCGCACGCTCCAGGCCGAAGCCCATCGAACAACTGCGCCTTCGCATCGGCGTACGCGTCCATGGACCCGTGGTAGTCCAGATGATCGCCAGTCAGGTTCGTGAAGACGCCCACCGCGAAGTCAATCCCGCGCACGCGTCGCTGATGGAGTGCATGGCTCGACACCTCCATGGAAACAGCCTCGCAGCCGTTGCGCGCCATCGCGCCGAGCATGCGCGCGAGTTCCACACCGCCCGGGGTCGTCAACTCGGCGGGAGTTCGCGTGGCGCCATCGTCGATCGCGACTGTTCCGATCAGGCCACACTTGGTCGATGCATGCATGAGCAAATGCTGCACGAGGAACGCCACGGTCGTCTTGCCGTTCGTTCCCGTGATGCCGATCATGCGCATCGCCGATGCCGGGAATCCCTCGAATGCGTGTGCGAGATCCACACCGCCGATCGCCGCGTCGCTCGACTGCAGCATCGCCACGCCTGCACTCCGCAGCTCCGTCATCGGCACGCTGCCATCGCACAGCACCGCGCACGCACCGCGTGCGATCGCCTCGGCAATGAAGGCGCGACCATCGCCGCGCGCTCCGCTGCGGGCAATGAAGAGAGAACCGCGCGTGACCTTCCTGGAGTCATCCGTGACACACCGAACTTCGGGGTCACAATCTCCCAAGACCGTCACGCCGTCTACTTTGGCGATCAGGTGAGACAACTTCATACTGGCTCAGCATGGATATCGGCACTTGGTTGTCCGCCGCTTGACCCTTCGAGCGACCGAAAAGGGTGACCGAACCAACGCGCTGCGAGGCGGGCGGGTCAGCGAAGCGTGTTCAGGGAAGAATGAGCATCGCGTCACCGAAGGAGTAGAAGCGATACCCCTCGCGCTGCGCGATTGCGTAGACCCGCTTGAGCCGATCGAGTCCGATGAGGGCGCCCACAAGCGCGAGAAGCGTTGACCTCGGCAGATGAAAGTTGGTCAACAGCCGGTTGGTCCAGCGGAAGTCGAACCCCGGTGCGATGAGGATGTCGGTCGTGTAGTCCAGTGCGGTGCGGTCACCCAGGCCTGCTCCGACCCATTCGCGCGATTGGGCGAGGGCATCGCGCGGCAGCGGGTGCGGCAGCGACTCGAGCAGTCGAACCGAAGTCGTTCCCACAACGAGGCTTGCGGCACTCACGCAGCGGTCGAGCGCACACAGTGCGGCGGCGCTCACTCGGCAGCGCTCCGAGTGCATCGGATGCGTTTCGAGCGTCGGCGCGTCCACCGGGCGGAAGGTGCCAGGTCCCACCTGCAGCTCGGTGCGGATCGTTGCAACCCCCTGTGCCGATATCCGTTGCAGGAGATCCGCCGTGAAGTGCAGCCCTGCGGTGGGAGCCGCGCAGCTCGGCAGATCGCTCCCGCGCGCGTAGACGGTCTGGTACTCACGGCGGTCCGCTTCATCTGCAGCAGCCGCAGCCAACGACTCCCCGCGCTGCTGCCGCGCCGCCAGTATGTAGGGAGGCAGCGGAGTCCAGCCAGCCGTGTTCCACGCCGCCGGAGCAGTCAGACCGCCGCACATCGACACGACCCAGTGAACACCATCGCGCCGCTCGAGCCGCACCCTGACATCGATTTCGTCCGCTGGCGGCGTGAGGTGCAGGACATCGCCACAGGCAAAGTGCTTGGCGCCCCGAATCATCACTCGCCACAGCCCATCACTCGTTGGATCGACGAACAGCCCCTCGCATGTCCGCCCATCTCCATCGCGCGCGGCGAGAAAGCGCATCGCCTCGACGCGCGTCTCGTTCACGATCATCGCGCCCGCGGCATCGAGGTAGCCGACAATGTCGCGGACATGTCGGTGCTCGACGCGGTCCGCCGCGCGGTGCAGCACCAGCATGCGCGCCGAATCGCGCGGCTCTGCAGGATGCGTGGCGATGGACGCGGGATCCAGCGCATACTCGAGGTCGTCGGGCGTGACGGCGCTGGCGTTCATGGGGATGGATCGCCGTCCTTGGCTGGCATGCCCGGACAGGAAACGACCGCCCCCGCAGCAATCTTCCGACCGCGGCGAAACGCATCCCATGACATCACGCTTCCGCCGGGCGGTTGCACCTCGAGCAGTTCGATCGTGCCGCGCCCGCACTCCACATGACCGAGCGAAGTGATTTCGCCCGCACGAGCAGTGGATGCAACGTCGTCCGCCGCCATTCGCGCCCGAAGAATGCGCAGCGGATGCTGCCCCACCGCCGCATCGACGCCGGGCCAGGGGCTGAGCCCATTGATCCTCGCGCACACCGCTTTGGCGTCGACGGCAAAGTCGACCCACGCATCCGCCCGCGAGAGTTTCGCGGCGCGCGTCACAAGACGCTCATCCTGTTGAACGCCACCGAGCGATTCGAGAGCGCGTGCTGCGCGCTGGTTTCGCGGCGTGTTCGAGTGCGCATCGAATGCCGCCCGCCACCGTCGCACGGTGTCGAGCAATGGCGCGCAGCCGAGCAGGCTGAGCCGATCATGCAGGTCGCCCGCAGTTTCCGCATCGCGCGGTTCCGTGGACGCTTCGGCGAAGACCGCGCCTGCATCGATTCGATCGGCGAGTCCGATCACCGTCACGCCAACGCGCGCATCGCCCGCCATCAGTGATCGTTGGATCGGCGCCGCACCGCGCCACGCGGGCAGCAGCGAACCATGCACATTCACGGCAGCAACTCCATCAAGCAGTTCCCGTCCAAGCCGCTGCCCGAATGCCACCACCACCAGGAGCGCTGCACCGGCGCCGCGAATGCGCGCCAGCGAGGCTCCCGACGACGCATCGTCCGTGCGTTCGAGCGGAAGCGCATTCGCAAGCGCCCATGCGCTGACTGGCGTCGGCGCGAGCGTCTGACCTCGCCCCGCCTTGCGGTCCGGCTGCGAGACGACACACGCCACATGCAACCCGAGTTCAGGCGCAGCCGTTCGCAGCGCTGCAAACGGCGCGACCGCGAACGACCCACTCCCAAGCAGCACGACCGGCACGGGCTCCAAACCGCTCAATCCCCCTCCTCGAGCGCCTTCAACTTCTTGCGGTTGACCAGCCGGTCCATCACACTCATCCGGTCAATGATGAGAACGCCATCGAGGTGATCCATTTCATGCTGCCAGCAGCGCGCCATGAGTTCGCTTGACTCCATCCGAAAGGCGCGTCCATCCAAGTCGGTCGCCTCGATCTCCACGAATGGCTGCCGCCGTACCGAACCGCGAATGTTTGGCAAACTCAGGCATCCTTCCTCCTGCGCCTCCAGTGTGCCATCCACGCGGATGATGCGCGGATTGATGTACACGATCCCGCCCGCATCATCTTCTTCGTCATCTTCTCGCTGCGTCACGAAGAGTCGAAGGGACTCGCCGACCTGCGGCGCTGCCAACCCGTACCCATCCTCCTCATGCATGATGCGAATCATCTGCTCGGCAAGATCGCGGACTCGCCCGTCGATTTCGCCAATCGGTTCGGCGCGCCGCCGCAGCACCGGATGTGGATGCAGCACGAGGGCACGCACGGGGCGGGAGTTTAGTGCAGGTGGGGCAGAAGAATTGCCGCGCCACCTGCGATGCGCTACCCTGTTCGATTCCGAGGAAGCGTTTCCCACGGAAAGGTTGTCGCGGAGACTCCCCTTGATCCTCCCCTGGAAGAAGAACGACGGCGACAAGAAGGCGGTGTTCATCCCATCGCCTGAGAAGGCGAAGCTGTTCCTCGAACGCGCGGAGAAGGCGATCGCGCAGTCGGGTTTCGAGGTGGGTCTCTTTTACTTCGCGAACGCACTGAAGTTCGACCCCGCAAGCGTGCAGACGCTCGATGCCATGTGGGCGTGCGGAAGGCAGAACTTTCAGGGTGGCGGGAAGCCCGCCACGGGCGCGGAGGTGAAGCCTCTGGAGGGTCCGACCGCGATCGATCGGCTTGCCGTTGCAACGCTGCTCTGGATGCGCGACATGAACAATGTCGAGCGCGGTCTCGACATGCTCGGAGCGAGTGTGAAGGCGGAGGTGCCGCCCGTGGGCAGTTGGGCTGCACCCAAAGTCTTCAATCTGCTGAGCGTCGTGCTCCGCGACAAGCCGAATCGCAAATTGGTCCTGCGCGCCAAGGATCTGTTTGTGGAAGTGGGCGCGTGGGAAGAGGCGAAGCTCTGCATCGAGAAGGCGCTCGAGATGGATCCATCCGACACGAAGCTCGATCGAGAGTTCAAGCAGATTCTGGCGAATCGTGCGATGGTCGCAAGCGGCTTCGACCGCGATGGCGGCCGCGGCAACTTCCGTGACAATGTGAAAGACCTCGACAAGCAGCGCAGTCTCGAGGAGCAGGATGCGATCACGGGCAGCGTCGGTGCGGAGGAACGCAACCTCGAGCGTGCGAAGGCGGACTATGAGGCGAATCCGCGCTCTCCCGATGCGGTGCAGAAGTACTGCCTCGCGCTCAAGCGAACGGGCACTCCAGAGCACGAAGCCGCCGCCTTCAAGGTGTATCTCGCGGCGTATGAGGCACTCAAGGAGTACCGCTTCCGCATGGCGGCGGGCGACATCAAGATCGGGCGGGCACAGCGCCATCTTGCCGCCGCAGAGGATGCAGCGACCAAGGCGCCCACGGACGCGGCCGCGCGCGCCAATGCGGATCGCCTGCGCAAGGCAGTGCTCGAACTTCAGGCGACGGAGTTTCGCGAGCGTGTGCAGAACTATCCGTCCGATCGCGGCATGAAGGCAGAACTCGGTCGGATCCTGTTCGAACTCGGCAACTATGAGGAAGCGATGGGTTGCCTGCAGGTCGCGAAGGAGGAACCGAAGATGCGCGTTTCCGCGGCGCACATGCTCGGACGATGCTTCGCGGCTTCGGACTGGCATGCGGAAGCGGTCGGTGAGTTCAAGGAAGCCGTCGCCGCACTCGATGTGACGAGTGCCGGGCGCGAGCAAGACATCCGCTACGACCTGATGCTGTCCCTGACCGAGTTGGCGAAGCTGGAACGCAGCGCGCAGCACGCGCGCGATGCGGCGGACATCTGCTCCGCCATCCTTCGCAAGGACATCAACTTCCGCGACATTCGCCAGCGCCGCAAGGATCTCGACGCACTGGTGAAGGAACTCTCCTGAGCATCCTGGGCACCATTGGCATGGCAACCACTGCGGAGAATTGCCCTCGGATCGCCGCCGTCATTCCCGCCCGCATGAACTCCTCCCGCTTCCCCGGCAAGATGCTGGCGGACGCGACGGGGCGTCCGCTGATCCAACATGTCTGGGAACGCGCTCGAGCCTGCCCTCGCGTGCACGAAGTCATCATCGCCACCGACGATTCGCGCATTGCGTCGGCGTCGGGGCGGTTCGGCGCTCGCTGCATCATGACCCGCGCAGATCACCCAAACGGCACTTGCCGCATCGCGGAGGCGATCGCGCAAGTCGATGCGGACATCATCGTGAATGTGCAGGGTGACGAACCAGAACTCGAACCAGGGCTCATCACGGCAGCGATCGATGCGCTGATCGCCGATCCGGCAGCGGACATGTCGACCGTTGTATCGCCGTTCCTCCCCGGCGAGGACCCCGCCAATCCGAACATCGTGAAGTGCGTCGTGGGCAGCACAGGGCGAGCCCTCTACTTTTCACGCGCGCTCATCCCTTTCGTGCGCGACGCCGGCAGCGAAGGCGCAGCAGCACCGCTCAAGCATGCCGGGCTCTATGTGTACCGACGGGAATTCCTGCCGCGGTTCGCAGCGCTCCCGCCAACGCAGCTGGAACGCACCGAACAACTCGAGCAACTTCGGGCGCTCGAGCATGGCTTCGCCATCGCGGTTGCCCATGGCATCGCGGGCTCACACGGCATCGACACGCCAGAGCAATACGACGCGTTCGTCAGCCGCTGGAAGCGCCAACCGCAGGTTTCGGCGCAGGCTTCGCCGCCGCATCCCTGATTGTCTTCGCCCACTCGCGTGCGCGGTCGCGAGCACGCGGGTCGCGATCACTTGCCGCGATCGCATCGATGTCCGGCAGCGCCTCGCGTGCGCCGAGCTTTGCGAGCGCTTCGCCCGCTGCATCGCGCGCACGAAGTTCAGGGTCGGTCAGCCACCGCATGCACAGCCGCACTGTTTCCGCACGCTGCGCGGTGTCCGAGCTGCCGCGCGCCAACTCCGCCAGCGTGCCGATCGCAGTGGAACGCATCCGATCCATGAAGCCAAGCTGCGCGAGCGACTCCACCCGCGCATGCAGTTCGCTCAGCTGCAGCGCACTGATGGTTTCGAGCGCAGCGATCCGCACGCGTTCGCTCGGAATGCCTTGCTCGAGCATCCGCTCGAGCCCGCTGCGCAGCGCTGCATCGCCTTGGAGTGCCGTGCGCTGCTCGGAAAAGTCAACTCCGCCGAGCCGCCGCAGCGCCTCGCACGCACTCGTCCGAACCGCGTAGCCATGCTCGCGCTGCAGGGCGTCGGTCAGGCGCGCACGCGACTGCTCGAACGGCACCGCGCCCATGCTTGCAGCGATGGATGCGCGCACCGTCGCGGAACAGTCCTTCTCCGCCTCTGCCGGCGGCTTCCCGAGCGCGGGCACCACCAAGCGATCGAACAGCGTTGTCATGGATTCCCGTGCGCTCGGCGACCCGTAGGCAGCGATTGCCTCGACCGCCTCACTTCGGAGCGAGGCGCGCACGCCCGAATCTGCCGCCACCGCTGCGAGCGCCTCGAGCGCGCTCGGCGACTCGCGCTTAGCAAGCGCACGCGCAGCCTGACGCCGCGCAGCCGAGGTGGGACCTGCGCGAAGCTGCTCGATCAGCCATGCATCAGGCAGGTCCACCGAGAGCACCTTGAGCACATCGAGCATCGGATCGACCGCGACCATCGTCGGTGGACCATCGAGCTCCACCTCGCGCACGGACGCTGCGCCATCGACCGACACCGCCACGGTGCGATCTCCGCTCGCGGTGCGGACGACGACTGGCAAGTCGAATCGCATCCAAGGTGCCGCTGCGTTGCGCATCGATTGCGTCACCTCGATGCGCAGCCGACGCGGTGCAGGGTCGTACGACGCCTTCACGCCGATCTCGGGACTTCCAGGACGGAAGCACCACTGCTCGAAGAACTCCTCGAGGCTCGATCCGCTCACCTCCTCGAGGCAGCGGCGAAAGTCCGCCGTTTCCGCCAATCGTCCGCCGAAGCGCTTGAAATACAGATGAACGCCTCGGAAGAACGCATCGTCGCCGAGTCGGCGACGAAGCATGTGCAGCACAGATGCACCCTTGGGATACGGGTTCGCACTGCGGCGAAATGTCTCGCCGGGTGACCCGTACACACGCGAGCACATCGCCTGCGGCATGACAGCGGGCGTTCCCACCGGCGCGGCCGAGTCGGTGCCGGCGATACCCGCGCTGCCGAGCATCTGGTCGTAGTAGCCGTCGACTCCGTCGCGCTCCTCCATCCAAAGGGCAGTGCCGTAGGTCGCCCACCCCTCGTTCAGCCACAGGTGCTCCCAACTCCTGCAGGTGATCAGATCACCCGTCCACTGATGACAGAGTTCATGCGAGATCAAACCATCGAGATCGCCCTCGATGAGCGATGTCGAATCGAGCAGCGCCCCCGCATTCATCGTCGTTGCAGATGTGTTCTCCATGCCCCCTGCGGCAAAGTTGCGAACCACCAGTTGGTCGTAGCGAGCCCACGGATACGCGACGCCGAAGACGCGCTCAAAAACCTTCATCATGCGATCAGTGTTGGCGTAGGTATCGCGCGCGAATGCGGCGTGATCGGGGCGCGTCCAGACCGCCATCGGAACTCCGCTGAGCGGCGCGGCGAGCTCGGTGCGCTGGAAGTTCCCAGCGACGAGCGACACCAGATACGGCACATGCGGCTCGTCCTGGACCCAGTGCCACACCTCACGCTTTCCGAGTGACTCATGTTTGGCAAGCCTGCCGTTCCCACTGACCGCCACGCCTTGCGGCACATCGACGATCAGTTCTGTGGCCAGTCGCACATTGGGAAAGTCGTGGACGGGGAACCAGTGATGATTGCTCTGCGGCTGCCCTTGCGTGTGAACCTCCGCCGCGACCGCTGGCGCGCCATCCGTTGTCGGAAGCGCAGGCGAAAATGTCATCCCCCGGCGCGGATCGCGCACTCGGTAATCGATTCGGACTCGATGATCCTCGGCGGCAGCGTCGCCTGCGCCCCCGAAGTGCGGACCAACCGGATCCGCGAGCCGCACCTGCAGGACATCATCGGCATGGGACCACTCCAGTGTGCGCCCCTTGCCGCCGACCTCCTGGACCGCGGCGACTTCCATGTCACCCGCATCGAGCCGCAGCGTCTCGACGCGTTGCCCCGCCGCGCGAAATGTGTAAACCGCAGAACCCACGAACGACGGGTCATCGAGATCCTCAAAGCGCAGCGACACCTCCACGCGCCGCCACTCCACCTGTGGATCGGGCGGAAAGTGCTCGCGGGGTTCATCTGCGGCGAGCGCCCATGCGACCGCTGCAACACTGGCCCCCACGAGAGACCCGAACAAACACGACCGAAATGGAAGGCTCATGCGCATCTTGTACCCACTCCTGCCCATGAGTACGATGGGGCATGCCCCCTGAAGTGCCCCCAACGGGCGACACCTTCCTTTCGCAGTTCTCGAGCAGCGAGGAGAGCAACGAGCACTTCTCTCCCGCGCCGAGCGGCTATGTGAGCGGCAAGACGAAGTTCGTGGTCGTCATCGGCACCGTGATGAGCGGCCTCGGCAAGGGCATCTTCGCCAGTTCGCTCGCGAAACTTCTCCAAGACAAGGGACTCTCCGTCGCGCCCGTCAAGCTCGAGGGGTATCTCAACATCGATTCGGGCACACTGAACCCCTATCGCCACGGCGAAGTGTTCGTGCTCGATGACGGGCTCGAGACCGACATGGATCTCGGCACCTACGAGCGTGTCCTCAATCAGAACCTTGGACGGCGCAACTTCATGACCGCCGGGCAGATCTACACCGACATCCTGGAGCGCGAGCGACGCGGCGGATATCTCGGGCGCGATGTGCAGATGATTCCGCACGTGACTGGTGCGGTGAAGATGCGGCTTCGGGAACTGGCGATGGCAGGCCCGAATGGCAAGCAAGTCGATGTCGTGTTCGTCGAAGTGGGCGGCACGGCAGGCGACTACGAAAACGGCTTCTACATCGAGGCGCTGCGCGAACTCGCGTTCGAAGAGGGCGATGGCAGCACCTGTTTCGTTGCGCTCACCTACATCCTCGAACCATCGATCCTCGGCGAGCAGAAGTCGAAGGCGGCGCAGCTCGGCATCAAACGACTGATGGAGGCGGGCATCCAGCCGCACATCATTGCATGCCGCGCGAAGAACCCCGTGCTGCCGAAGGTCGCCCAGAAGATCTCGATGTTCTCGAATGTGCCGATGAAGCGCGTCTTCTCGATGCACGACCGCGAATCGATCTATGTCATCCCCGATGCGATGCGCTGCGAAGGGCTCGACCGCGAGATCCTCTCCCTGCTGCACTTGCACGATCGCGTCGATACGGCCGCTGAAGATCGCGCACGGAAGGGTTGGGATGCGTTCACGGCACGACTCTCAGGAACCCGCGACCACCGCATCACGCTCGGCATCACGGGCAAGTACGCCGCCCTTCGCGATGCGTATGCATCGATCGACAAGGCTGTCGAGCACTGCGCCGTCACGCTCGGCGCCGAGATTGACATTCGATGGCTCGACACATCCGACATGCAAACCGCTGCGCGTGCCTCGACGGCGCTCGATGGGGCCGATGCAGTCATCGTGCCGGGCGGCTTCGGGATGCGCGGAGTGGAAGGCAAGGTGCTCTGTGTCGAGTGGGCGCGAGTGAATCGCGTCCCATTCCTCGGCATCTGCCTGGGATTCCAGATGGCGGTGATCGAGTATTCACGCAGCGTCCTCGGCTGGAAGGATGCCAACTCCACCGAGTTCGACCCGAAGTGCGGACATCCCGTCATCAGCGAACTGCCGAATCAGAAGCGACTCGAAGGCATCATGGGAGGCACGATGCGACTCGGCGCACAGGATGTCGCGGTACAAACTGGTTCACTCGCATCGTTCCTCTGGAAGGGTGCACCGACCGTGCGCGAGCGCTTCCGCCACCGTTACGAGGTTGATCCCGCGTTCATCGCTCCGTTGGAATCGGCCGGGCTGATCTTCAGTGGACGCCATCCGAAGCATCCGATCATGCAGGTGCTCGAACTCCCCGTCACCGCACACCCCTACTTCATCGGCGCGCAGTTCCATCCCGAGTTGACGAGCCGCCCGCTCGTCCCGCAGCCGATGTTCATGGGACTGATCGCTGCCGCGATCGCGCAGCGCGAACCCGCGTTCGCGCAGTCGGAGCTCGGGCGCCGCTGGGTGCGCAGCACATCGAACGCGCAGAGTCAGCCCGCAGCATGACGCTGCGCGCCCCACCGCTATACTCGCACGTTCGAAATCAGTTCCTCTTTGGCGATGTAGCTCAGCCGGTTAGAGCGAGGAATTCATAATTCTTAGGTCGGCGGTTCGAGTCCGCCCATCGCCACTCCCTCTCCTTTCCCCCCCCCTCCCGTGTCACCTTCGCCGCCCACGGACATCCTGCTGCAAGTCGCGATGCGTGCGGAGGCACAGCCGATCATCGACCGCGAGTCGCTGCACGCACTTGGTCTTGTCGCGCCGAACTCCTTCGCGCACGCCTTTGCAAACACCGTCGCAGGGCGCACGATCGTGCTCGTCACGCACGGCACCGATCCCCTGCACCACTGCGATCGCATCGGCCCGATCGTGGCAGCCACGACCTGCGCCGCCTCACTCGCGCGATTCGCTCCGCGGCTCATGGTCAACATCGGAACGTGCGGCGGATTCCGATCACGCGGCGGTGCCATCGGAGACCTGCATGTCCCGCAGCGATTCGCCTTCCACGATCAGCGCGTACCGATCCCTGGTTTCCGCGAGTTTGCCCGCGGCATGTTTGAGGCGCCGAACGCCGATGCGCTGCGCGCCGAACTCGGCGCAGTCGGCGGCCTGTGCTCCTCGGGCGGCAGCCTCGATGCAACTCCCCAGGACAGGGCCATCCTCGATGAGCTCGAGGCGCGCTGCAAGGACATGGAGGCCGCGGCGATCGCCTTGACGGCACGCGACGCGCGCGTGCCGCTCCTCGCCCTGAAGTGCGTCACGGATCTTGTCGATCACCCCGAAGCCGTGCAGGATGCGTTCCTGCGCAACCTCCGCAGTGCCACGCTGCGACTCGCCACATCGACAAGTGCGCTGCTGCGATCCAACAACCTGCCTTGGTGAAACGCCCGATGCGCGACTTGAACGCGCGACCTCCAGTTTAGGAAACCGGTGCTCTATCCAACTGAGCTAATCGGGCATGGTGCGCGAATCCGACTGGAGGCGCCGTCGGTGGCTCGGCGCATGCGCCGTCACGGCTCTTCGTGATAGTCGCTGTAGCGCCCACCCGACGAGCGATCGATCTTGGCCTGCATGAAATAGAGCACGCACCAGCCGGCGAGGAACACCATCCAGATGACATTCGACAGGAGGACCAATTCCATCGCCGCATGATAGCGCGCACTGCCGCGACCACGGTCGCACGCGACCACGATCGCATGGCGGATGCACATCCGCCCGTACGCTGCGCAGCGCATGGAGGAACCTCTCTTCCACATCGTGCTTTTCCAGCCACAGATTCCGCAGAACACCGGCAACATCGGCCGTACGGCGATGGCCACCCATTGCCGACTTCACATCATCCACCCGATCGGCTTCGACATGGATGAAAAGGCAAGGCGCCGCGCGGGGCTCGACTACTGGAAGCATGTCGACTGCGTTGAGCATGCGTCGTGGGATGCGTACCTCCAGTCGCAGCGCCCCAGTCGGCTTTGGCTGTTCACCACGAGAGGCACGCAACCGCACTGGAAGGCGCAGTTCCGACTCGGCGACCACCTGCTTTTCGGGCAGGAACTCGGCGGCGTTCCAGAGGCGGTCCACGCCTGGGTGGATGGCACCTTTGGTTCCGCGAACCGCATCTCATTCCCGATGATTGCGCAACCCGAGGCCCGAAGCCTCAACCTTGCAACGGCGGTGGCATGCGGCGTTTACGAGGGACTTCGTCAGGTCGCAACAGGAACGGAACGACTCCCTGCCGCGTATCATCCTTGAGAACTTCCCATGCAACCACCCAAATCGCCGATCGTTACGCGCTTGCCACGCGGATTTACGCTTGTTGAACTGCTCGTGGCGATCGGCATCATCATGGTGCTCGTTGCCATCCTGCTTCCAGCCCTCGGCAAGGTCTCGAACAAGGCCCGCATCACCTCGACGACATCCACCATGAACGAGTTCGCCAAGGCGTGCGACTCGTTCTACGCGCAGTTCGGCTACTACCCGGGCATCGTGCCGGAGGAGATCCTCGCGAGCACGCCGAATGCTCCCATCAGCGGTACCGAGAACGCACTCCTCCATTTGATGGGAGGTGCTGTGCGCGACGACGATCCGACCTACGCCGCCGACACGGGCACCGTGCTGACCTTCGGCGCGGGGACGAATGTGGTGCGAATCAAGGTCTCGCCCTTCAACATCGGCAAAGGCCCTCGCATCGAAGGAAAGCAGTACGAGTCCTTCTTCGCCCCCAAGGACTCGCAACTGCGGGTGTGCCTCGGTCAAGCCGGGGAGACGAATGTGCAGCTCCCTGACCTGATTGACGCATGGGGGCAGCCGATTGGCTATGTCCGTGCGGGTCGTCCAACGGGGCGCATCACGCGTGCGACGGAGTTCACGCAGCCGGCGAATGAACCATTCCCGCAGTTCTTTGTGGAGCCGCTGTTCCCCTACTGGCGCTCGACCGCACTCGGGGACCTCGGATCTGACCAAATGACGAACTCGGTCTTCAATACTGGTGGAATTGGAGACCGAGCCAATTTCTTCGCGCAACTGATTCGCAGTCCTGCGATGGGTTCGTTCGCATCTCTTGCTGATGCCCAAGGTGGAACGCCGCGTGGCAAGTACTACATCTTTTCAGCGGGTTCGGACGGCATTTTCTTTGCAAAGACAGGCGACGGTCCAACGCCATCCGTCGCGACACTCAGTTTCACTGGTGCCGACGCGCGTCGCGCCGACATCACGAATACCTACAACGACATCATCGTTGCGGGCGGCGGCTGATCCTCAGCCCGCTCCGAACTTCGCCGCAGAAACGATTCCTACGGAAGGATCCGGCAGACGGATCCTGCAAACAAAAAGGCCCGCGCCTTCGGGCACGCGGGCAGGGAGACGCGGATTGTTCCATCGTTCAGTCGGGGAACTTGTAATCGCCCTTGGGAGGTTCGGCTGGCGGCGGCGCCTTTGGCGGTGCGCCATCTTGACCAGCGGGTCCCCCACGACCTTCGGGGCGACCCGGGCGTCCCGCGCCGCCCATCTCGCGCATTGTCTCGCGCATCTCTTCCATTGCTTCCTTCACCGTCTCCTGCTGCTCAGGGGTCAGCACTCCCATGATCTGATCGCGCACCGCATCAAACTTCGGCATTGACGCTCGCAGACTCTGGAGCTCTTCCATCATCTTCTGGCGATCGCCACCCGCTGCAGCACCCGCCGCGCCACCCGGCGCGCCACCTGGCGTGCCACCCGGCGCGCCACCTGGCGTGCCACCCGGCGCGCCACCTGGCGTGCCACCTGGCGTGCCATCCTTGCCGTTTGGTCCAGCGGGTCGACCCTCTCCGCGCTGCGGGCGATTGCCTCGCGCTGCGCGCTCAAGCTCCTGCATCCTGGCGCCGTTCTTCTCGCGCCACGCTTGCATCTCCTTCTCGAAGGTTGCTCTGATTGAGTCGATCTTCGTGCGCTGATCATCCGAGAGCGAACCATCTACCCGCTTCATCGCCCCCTTGAACAAGATCAACTCGCGCCCAGGACCAGGGCCCATCGCTCCGCGCCCGCCCTTTCCATCACGCTCGCCGAATCCACCCTTGCCTTGGGCTGCATCGGGTGGCACGGGTGGACCCTTCAGGATCCCACCATCGCCATTGCCCGCCGGCGCGCCTTGGCCCGGCGGAGGTGGCGGCGGGGCTTGGCGCTGCTTGGTGCCGCCCTGCATCGCATCGTCGTCGTCCATCGGCAGAGCCGACGCGGAGTGGGCAATGAACAGAAATGTCGCGGAAGCCGCGAAGGCTGCCAGAGTCAAAGATGTCGAACGAGCCGTACTGAACATGGTCATGGTTGAGGTCCTTTCGTCTCGGATTGTCCCATGAAGTACGAATCGGGACAGCCCCCCTACCATCTTTTTCCCATGTCACTCACCGATGCCGATCTGCTCTCCGCCCTGCGCACCGTGAAGGATCCCGATCTGGGCAAGGACCTCGTCACACTCGACATGGTTCGCGGCGCACGCATGCACGGCGAACGCGCGGTCGTCGACATCGAACTGACGACACCCGCGTGCCCCATGAAGGATGCGATTCGAGCGGATATCGAGCGGGCAGTCGCTGAACGCGCACGCAGCATCGGCGCCAAGCCGCCCGCGGTCGAAGTGCGATTCTCCGCACGGGTCCGCGCTGCGGCGCGCCCCGCCCAGGGCGGCGGCAATCCGCTTCCGCGCGTGAAGCATGTGATCGCCGTGGGCGCAGGCAAGGGCGGCGTTGGCAAAAGCACGATCAGCGTGAACCTTGCAATCGGCCTCGCACGCATGGGTGCGCGCGTCGGACTTCTCGACGGCGACATCTACGGACCAAGCGCACCCACCATGCTCGGGCTCGATGAGTTGCAGGGCTCGGTTCGCGGCGATCTTCTCGTACCGTTTTCCGTCCACGGTATCGAGGCGATCACCATCGGCAAACTGGTTGATCCCGACAAGGCCCTGATCTGGCGTGGACCGATGGCGCATGGTGCGTTCAAGCAACTTGCCGTGCAGACGGACTGGGGCGATCTCGACTACCTGATCGTCGATCTACCGCCCGGTACGGGTGATGTGCCGCTGACGCTCGCGCAGTTGCTGCCGCTGACGGGCGCGGTCGTCGTATGCACACCGCAGCGCGTTGCTCAGGATGATGCGCGCCGCGCCATCCGTATGTTCGAGCAGTTGCAGGTGCCGGTGCTTGGTGTGGTCGAGAATATGAGCGCATTCATCGATGAGCACGGCACGGTCCATGATCTGTTCGGTCAGGGCGGTGCCGAAGTGATGGCATCCACGATGGGACTGCCGTTCTTGGGTGCGCTGCCCGTGCATGTGGAGCTGCGCCGGAACTGCGACGCGGGAACACCGCTGAACAACTGGAGCGGGAGCGCGACACTCGCGTCTGCGCTCGATGGCATCTGCCGGCGCGTCGCGAGCCAAGTTTCGATCGAGTCACATCGAAGCAGCCTCGTGCAGCCGACCCTGTCGGTCAAGGACTGACCGCTCGGTGGCCCGCCCGCACAGGACAACGGGGAGGGGGGGCCACGGGGCTCGTCAGTCCTCGTCTCTTCGGGCCTGCAGTGCCGTCAGGACCCGCGGCTGCGCACCCTGCTCCTGTTCGACAGGCAAACCGCGACCGAGCCACGGCCAGTAGCCGCCCTGCAACGTCGCACATCGGAATCCACGGCGCGCGAGGAACGAGCACGCCCTTGCGCTGCGTCCACCCGAACGGCAGTACAGAACGAGCATTCGCTCGCGCGGCAAGCGCTCCACGAAATCCGCAATCCGCGACAGCGTGACAAGCTCGGCGCCACGAATGTGCCCGCGCCCCCACTCCGCCGATGTTCGGACATCAATCATGAGGCAATCGCCCCGCGCATGCAGTTCCGCAGCGCGGCGAACACCGATCTCCTCGACATCCGTGAGATCCAAGAGACCGCAATCGAGTTGGTTGTAGTCCTCGGTCGAGATCCATCCGCGAATGCGGTCGAGTCCCAGCAGCCGCAGCGCATGAACGACCCCGTCCGCCTCCTCGGCATCAGCGATGAACACGATGTCCTCCTCGGACTCCACCGCACCGCCCACGGTCGACATGAAGTAACGATCGAGCGGCGCATGCACGGCACCGACCACACCATCGGCATGAAAACTCGACCAACTCCGCGTATCGACCACGATCGTGTTCGGCAGCGTCAGGAGTTGCAGGAAAGTATCCACATGAAGGCGGTCGATCGTGATGCCGTGCGGCAGCAAATCCACGCGGGCCATCTGGTTGATCGACTCGATCCGCGCGAAGTACGAGGGGCGGTCGATCTGTGCCAACCGCTGGAGCACCAACTCGTCATCGCCACGCTGCACCGCGCCAAGCAGGCGGTTGAAACGACGCTCGACGCCGATGTTCGTGGCGCCCGGCATCCCAGTCGCCAATCCGCACGCACTGCCTGCATCGTGTGCGGGAAGCACAAGCACATCATTCGGCAGCAGGCAGATGCGGCGCAGCGTCGCGCACATCTGTCCGCCATGGTCAGGGTGCAACGCGCCGAGTCCACCAGCCAGAAGTGCGTCGCCCGTGAGCAGCGCGCGTATCGCCGTGGCGGCGTGGGTCAGAAGAACGCTGATCGATCCGACCGTGTGTCCGGGCGTACTCAGGACGCCGCACTGCACATCGCCGATCTGGAGTGTGTCGCCGTCGCTCAAGAATCGCACGCGGTCGCGCCAGCGGTCCGCGCGCTCGGTGTACCAGCGCGGCTTCGGCTCGGCTGCGGAAAGAAGCGCTGTCGCTGCGGTCCGCACCAACACTTCGCACACACCCGACACATAGTCCGCAGGGGTATGCGTTTCCAGCACGCGCACGATGTTGACCTGCATCTCGACGGCTGCCGCGATGCTTGCCGAAGGATCACGCACGGGATCCACCAACAAAGCCTGTCGCGAACGCGGGCAGGCGATGATCCAGCAATTGTGGTTCAGGAGCGGCTCGGTCACCCGGCGGATGATCATCGCCGATGGCTCCCCCCCGCCTCCGCATGCGCCGCTTCGCCGGCTGTGGGACCTGCGAACTCCGAGCGCAACTGCAGCAGCGCGGTTTCGAGCTTTTGAAGGTGTGCCGACGAGTGCGCCGCGGAGATCTGCACTCGAAGACGCGCGTGCCCCTCCGGCACGACGGGATAGCCGAATCCGATCACGAAGACTCCCAGTTCGAGCAGGCGTCGACTCATGGCGATCGCCTTCGCGGTGTCATGCACGATGATCGGACAGATCGCCGTCGGACTCTTCAGCACATCGAATCCCGCACGAGTGATGCCCTCCCGCGCCTGTGCGACATTCTCCCGCAGCCGCTGGACGCGCTGCGGCTCCCGCATCAACACCTCGATGGCCTTGTCGGCGCTGCACGCCACTGTGCACGGAAGCGCGTTCGAGAACAAGGTCGGGCGACCACGCTGGATCAGGAGTTGAATGCCTGCGCGTGACCCGGCGATGTACCCACCCGCTGCCCCGCCGAGAGCCTTCCCGAGCGTCCCCGTGAAGAAATCCACGCGTGAAGCGGGCACTCCCCAGTGCTCGTGAGTCCCGCGTCCAGTCGCACCCATGACACCCGTGCCGTGCGAATCGTCGACAACGAGCAACGCGCCGTGTCGATCGCACACCTCGCGCAGTCCAGGCAGATCCGCGATGTCCCCCTCCATCGAAAACACTCCGTCGGTCACCACCCACAGCGTGCCCGAGACAGCAGGATTGGCACGCGCCTCGCGCAGCCGTTCATCGAGTGCGTTCAGATCGTTGTGCCGATAGACCGCGCGGTGCAGCCCTTTCTTGATGGACACGGCAAGGCGAATGCCGTCGATGATCGAGGCATGGTTCAGCTCATCCGACACGATCATGTCGCCCGGCTCACACAGTGTCGGAAAGATCGCCTCATTCGCGTTCCAGCAACTGGAAAAGGTGTAGGAAGCCTCCACGCCGTAGAACGCCGCGATGCGCGCTTCCAGGCGCTCGTGGCAATCGAAAGTGCCGCAGATGAATCGGACACTCGCGGTACCCGCACCGTAACGGCGAAGCCCCTCATGCGCTGCCTCGATCACCTCGGGGTGATTCGCCAGACCGAGATAGTTGTTCGAGCAAAGGCAGACCACCTCGCCAAATCCGCGGAGCCGAACCGTGGCGTCCATCGGTCCTTCAATGACCTGCAGCAACTTCAACTGCCCGCTGCTGCGCAGTGCATCGAGGATCTGATCCGTGCGGGAGGGAAACGCCGTTGCTGTGGTGATGCTCACCCTTGCAGTCTAGGCGTTCCAACATGCTGCCCCGCCATCGCGGGGCGAACGCCGTAGCGCCGCGCGATCGTCGGAAGCAGATACTCGGCGAACGCGCTCTCGAGCGTGTAGGTCGGCTTCCAACCCCAATCGCGGCGCGCAGCCCCATCGTCGCACACGGCAGGCCAGGAATCGACGATCGACTGCCGACCCAGATCGGGATCAAAGTCGATCTTGGCTGCGGGAAAGGCGGCTCGGACCAAAGTCGCAAAATCCTCAGCACTTGGCGAGAAACTTGCGACGTTGTAGACACAGCGCGAGAGGCGATTCGCAGGCGCGCGCATCAGCCGCGTTGTTGCCGCAATCGCCTCGGGCATGGTCATGAACGGGATCGTGGAGTCTGGCCGCACAAAGCAGCGGTATGGAGTGCCCGACGCGGCGGCGTGGATCATCTCCGGCCCGTAATCGCTTGTCCCGCCGCTCGGCACCGTGTCGGCAGAAATGATGCCGGGGAAACGGATGCAGCGGAAGTCGACGGGGTGCTCCACGCGGTCCTTCGCCAGCTTGCGATAGTGGTCGCTGTAGTACCGACCCAGATGTTCGCCCGCGAGCTTGTTGCAGCCGTACATCGTGTGCGGTTCACAGAACGAGGACTCGTCGACGGCAGTCGCCGCAGACTTCGTCTTCAGATCGCGCATGCCGTACGCAGCGATGCTGCTCGGGAAGAAGAAGCGCACGGTGCCTCCGTGTGAACGCGCCTGCTCCGCGGCCAGATGCAGCAGGTTCAAGGTGCCGCCCACATTCACTTGATGCGCTGTTTCCGGCGCGAACTCGCTGCGCGTCGAGAGCAGCGCGGCGAGGTGATACATCTCCGTGATCTCGTACATCGCCAGCAGTCGCTCGAGCAATGCTTGATCGCAGATGTCGCCCACGAACGCGTGATCGCACTTCGCGCGGGTCGCAGCGTCGAGTTCGCGGATGTCCACGGCAATCACCGCGGGACCGCCAAGCGCACGCTCGGCAGCGAGACTTCCCAGAAGTCCATGCCCCATCTCACCGCTTGCCCCCGTCACCAGAACTGCCGACGCCCGTTGATGCCCCATGGCCGCCGCCGACTCCGACCAGTTTCGATCCTGTGCCATGGTCGTAAGGTAGCGAGTGTTCCGAACAATCACGCACGAAATCGGCGCGATCTCCCGAAGCAGGATTCAGATTTGGCAGCCGACGCGCAACAGCAGGTCGCGGGTGCGGCGTGCGCCGTCGACTTCGCCCAGCACCTTGCCCTCGTACTCGATGCCCACCCAACCCGAGTATCCAGCCCGCTCGGCCAGCCGCAGCATCCGCGCATAGTCCGTGTGCTGCTCGTTGCCATCCGCGGTGAAGTCATGGCTCTTCGCGCTCAGCGCACGCGCGAAGGGCAGCATCGCTGCCACGCCTTCGTAGCGGTCGCCTTCGGACCCATCCTCGCAGCGGAAGTTCCCGAAGTCGGGCAGCGTCCCCAGGTTCGCAGCCTTGCTCCGTCGAACGACCTCGGCGACCCAGCCGCCGTCACACGAACATCCGCCGTGATTTTCGATCAGCACCCAAAGCCCCTGCTTCGCCGCGTGCTCGCACAGCATCGACACTCCATCCGCGCACGGCTCCACCTGCGCCGCAGCATCGCCCTCGCCGAGCGCGTTCACGCGGATCGCGTGGCATCCGAGCACGGAAGCGACATCCAGCCACCTCCGATGCGCATCGACCGCTGCACGCCGAGCATCGGCGGTCGGTGCGCCGAGCATCCCCTCCCCGTCCACCATGATGAGGAGACTCTCGGTGCCTGCATCCCGAGCGCGCTGCCGCAGCACTTGCGCCCAACTTCCGTCCATCGGCATCGCTCGATAGAAAGTGCTCACATACTCGACGCCACGAACGCCGATCTGCTCCGAGGCGAACGGCGCGAACTCCATCGGAGCAAGGGCCCCCGACTTGATCGCTCGGTGAAAGGTCCACTGCGCGAGGCTGATGCGGGGCGACCACGCCGACCGCGCGCTGTCCGCGTCCACCACCTCCTGTGGCATCGTGCATCCGCACAACCATGCTGCGGTTCCCCAGAACATGGTGCTCTGCAGCACCTGGCGTCGGCTGATGGTCGGGCTTCGCGTGTCCACATGGACACGCTACATCCATGAACGGATCGCTACACTCAACTTCATGATCCAGCATTCGATCGTTGTCGCGGCTCTCGCAGCAGTTTCCTTCCTCACAACCACCCCTGCGCACGCGCAGGATGGCGCGCCCCAGCAGGCGCCGGTCCATCCTCAAGTGCAGAGCGCGCTCGTCAGCCTTCAACAGGAGTTGAATGCGCTCCGCACCATGCTCCACAGCATCGGGAACTCGCGAACAAACTCCGAAGATCGAATCAGTGCGATGAACGCCTACATGAAGGAGAAGAACCTCATGGACGGCTGGTACGCGTACTCCTCCACCACCACAGCAGTTCCTGCGGGCATGTCCTTCCTGCAGGGCTACCAAGGCGCGCTGCAGAATGAGAAGATGGCGGGCACCCCAACGCCTTCGACGACGGACATCGATGCACTCACGCGGCAGGTGGCTGCGACCACCACGCTCGCACAGGAGTCTTGGAACGCGCAAAACAAGAATTTCCAGACCGTGTCGCTGCTTTCCGCCTATCTGCAGAGCAAGGATGCACTGGTCGGCTACCAACAGTGGGCGCCCGCCTACGCCGCGAAGCAGCGCCAAGCCCAGCAGGACCGCTACGCCGCGGCAAACAAGGCCGCCGACCAGCAACAGCAGGCATACCTGCAGCATCTCGATGAGCTTCATCAGATTTGGGATCAGCAGCCGCACGACACGGGCGTCAACTTCAACTACGGGTTCAGCCAGGGATACGGAGCGAACGAGGGCGGAACTGGCGCAGGCACCTCGGCAGGTCCAGGCGGTGGCGTCGGCGTCAATGCACCCAATGTCGTTGGTGCCAACACTCCGTGGAGTTATGCGGGGGCCAAGGGCGGCTTCTACGCAGGCGCCTACAGCGGCGGTGCCTACTACGGCAACACGCCCCCAGGCAACAACTACAACGTCAACTTCGGCAACGACGGCTATTACGCGGGGTCGAACTACAACTCCTACTCGGATACCTACCCGGATCTCTACGGATATCCCGCTGGCACCGATTTGACCGTGAACGGCTTCGGGCGGAATGGCATCAACAACATCTGGAATCGCGGCGGAGCGCGAGGTCTGCCACCCACGCCGAATGGTGTCATGCCCCGCGGCGACGGTGGCGATCGCGGCGGCGACGGTGGCGATCGCGGCGGCGCGCGCTGACCGCGCGGCGGCGTCACTCCCACTCGATCGTGGCTGGTGGCTTGCTGCTGATGTCGTACACGACGCGGTTCACACCCTTGACCTCGTTGATCAGGCGGCTTGAAATGGTGGCAAGCACCTCGGCCGGGAGCCGCGCCCAATCCGCAGTCATGAAGTCTTGCGTCGTGACGGCACGAACGGCCACAACCGAGTCATACGTGCGCCCATCCCCCATCACTCCGACGCTCTTCACGGGCAAGAGCACGGCAAACACCTGATCGGTCTGTCGGTAGAGCCCCGCCGAAACGATCTCCTCCAGCAAGATCTCGTCGCAGTCGCGCAGCACACGCAGTTGCTCTTCGCTGACTGGTCCGAGGCAACGGACGGCCAGCCCTGGTCCCGGGAATGGATGGCGCCACACGATCGAATCGGGCAGTCCAAGCACCTCGCCAAGCTTGCGAACCTCGTCCTTGAAAAGGCTGCGAAGCGGCTCGACAAGTTCAAAGCCCAAATCCTCGGGCAATCCGCCCACATTGTGATGGAGCTTGATGTTCGCGGCGGTACCCGCATGCCCGTGCCCGCTCTCGATGACATCGGGGTCGAGCGTGCCTTGCGCGAGAAAACGCACATCGCCGTCGATGGACTTTGCTGCCCGCTGAAAGACATCGATGAAGCGGTGACCAATGAGTCGCCGCTTCTGCTGCGGTTCCGCAACTCCAGCGAGATCGCCAAGAAAGTCCTTGCTCGCATCGATCACCCGGAGATCGATGTCGAAGTGCCCGCGGAATGTCGACTCCACCAACTCGCGCTCACCCTTGCGCAGCAGGCCGTTGTCGACAAAGATGCAGCAGAGTTGTTTGCCGATTGCACGCGCAAGCAGTGCCGCAACCACCGAACTATCGACCCCGCCCGAGAGGCCGCACAACACTCGTGACGATCCCACGCGCGCACGAATGCGCCGGCACTCGGTGTCCACAAAGTCAGACATGCGCCACGATCCAGCGCATCCACACTCCTGGAACAGGAAGTTGCGAATGATGTCCATGCCATGCGGCGTGTGCGTCACCTCCGGATGGAACTGCACGCCGAAGATGCGCCGCGCGCGATCCTCCACCGCCGCAAACGGACAGGTCGGCGTCGAGGCGATGGTTTGAAATCCACTCGGCAGCGACAGCACCTGATCGCCGTGGCTCATCCAGACAGTCGCGCGATCTGGAACGCCGTGCAAGAGCCCGGAGGGCGCGTTCAACTGCAACTGCGCCCGGCCGTACTCGCGGTGAGGCGCACCCTCCACCCGCCCGCCAAGCAGCTGCGCCGTCAGTTGCATTCCATAGCAAATGCCAAGGACTGGAACGCCCAGATCGAAAACGCGCGCATCGCAGCGCGGCGCGCCATCGTCCGACACACTCGATGGTCCTCCCGAGAGAATGATCCCCCGCGGCTTGTGTCCCTGAATCTCATCCAGAGACGCGTCGGGACGCATCAACAGACTGAAGACCCCCGCTTCACGCACCCGCCGCGCAATCAACTGCGCATACTGACTCCCGAAATCGAGGATCAGGATGGTCTCGGCTTGCGGAGTATTGAGGTCTGCGGTCTTCATCGGTTCCGCCAGGATCGGGAGAGCGGGATCGTAGCGGCGGCTTCGCTATCCTTCCCCACATGGTTCTTTGGCGCGTCCGGCGTGACCCTTCCGAATGGACAATCTCCTGCGGCGTGATGTGCGCCAGCGCGATGCTGTGTGCACTCATCCTGACGGCGTGCGCACCGAGCGCCACCGAAGGAGGATTCTCGAACCCTGCACCTGGCGCGCGCATCTACGCGATCGAAGACGCGGTCAAACTCAATCGTCGCGATCAGATCCCGCAGATCGTCGAGTGTCTCTGCTCCGACGACGACCTGCTCCGGTACATGGCCATCGGGGCGCTCCAGCGCATGACGGGACAGGACCTTGGGTATCAGTTCGACGACTCCGAACCGCTCCGCTTCGCTGCGTACCAGCGTTGGCGCCAGTGGACCATCGATCAGCATCTTGCCCCACCCGAACAGGCGTATGCATCGACGATTTATCCGCCAGCCCGCCAGCGCCCCTCGTGGTGAGCATGGAACGCGAGCCCGAGATCAGCATCCGAATCTTCAGCGATCCACACCTGCTTGCGACCGTGCGGGGTGCGATCGATGGTCTTGCGAAGTGCGTCGGCTTCCATGACAAGTCACGCGCACTGCTCACGCTCGCCATCGATGAGGCACTGACCAATGTCATCCGCCATGGCTATGGCAACCAGACGCAGGGCATGATCTGGCTGCACCTGTGGCGCTCCGCCGATCCGCGCGGACTCCGCATCATCATCGAGGATCTCGGCAAGACCACCGATCCATCCAAGATCAAGGGGCGCGAGCTCGAAGATGTGCGTCCAGGTGGCCTGGGGGTTCACATCATCAAGGAAACGATGAACGAGTCCGTTTGGGAGCAGCGCCCCTCTGGCGGAATGCGTTTGACGCTGGCCAAGTGGCTCAACGCAGAGGAACTCGCCGCCTCGTATCCTGCCCCGTCGAACCCAGAGCAATCCAACTCATGAACACACCTCTCGTCATCAAGAGCAGCATGGTCGAACAAACCACGGTTCTCGCGCCGCAAAGCGATATTGACATGGCGAGAGCGCCGTCGATGCGAGACGCGATCAAGAGTGCCTTGGAATCCAAGCCATCCAAACTGGTGATCGACCTTTCGCTGGTCGACTATGTCGACTCCTCTGGCATCGCCACGCTCGTGGAAACTCTCAAGTGGACGCGCGAGGCGAAGGTTGGGCTGGCGCTGGCCGGACTCCGGCCGCGCGTGAAAACTCTCTTGGACATCACAAAGCTGACTGCCCTGTTCACAACACGCCCCACGGTGGAGGAGGCCTGCAAGGTCTGACACGATGGCGGCCGAGACGACCCAAGTCAAGCCAGCGCTCCCCCTCCGTCTGATCGACTGGTACTGGACGGTCTGGTCGGATGTCTTCGCGCTCGTGGGTGCATGGTCCGCGCTGCTGCATCAGGTGGTCGTCTGGGTGATCCGCTCGCTCATTCAGCGGCGCGCACGCTTCGGCGGACAGGCTCTCGCGGAGCAGATCGTGCGAGTCGGAACACGATCGATTGCCATCGTGCTTCTTGTGTCTGGCTGCATCGGCATCATCTTGGCGCTGCAAACCGCCCCGAGCCTCAGCGACTTTGGGCAAACGGACAAGGTGGCGAACCTGGTCGCTGTGGCAGTCACACGCGAACTCGGTCCGCTGATCGCGGCCATCGTCCTCACGGGATTCGCCGGCGCCTCGATTGCCGCGGAACTTGGAACCATGAAGGTGGGCGAGGAGATCGAAGCGCTCGAGGCAATGGCGCTGAACCCCATCCGATTCCTCGTGGTGCCCCGCGTGATTGCCACGGCAATCAGCCTCTTGGTTCTCTCGGTCTTCGCAGACATCTGCTCGGTCGTGATGGGAGGCGTGGTCGGCATTCTGGTGCTTGACATCCCCTATGAGACCTACAAGCTGAACACGATCAATCAGCTGCGACCCGTCGACTTCAATACCGGCCTCATCAAGGCGCTGGTGTTCGGAACCCTGCTCGGTCTGATCGCCTGCTCCAATGGACTGCGAGTGACGGGCGGCGCTGCGGGCGTCGGACGGGCGACAACCAACACCGTGGTGCAGACCACTGTCGCCATCGTGATTTGCGACTTGCTCTTCTCGTCGCTCTTCTACAGCCTTGGGCTCAACTGACAATCCACGGCACGACGAGGCGGATCGAATCCGGCTGCCCGCAGTTGCTCCGCACCCACGATGCTTGAGGCGTGCTCGATGAGGCAGGCGATCGCGTCGTCGGGACTCTCGACAAGCACCGCCTGCATGGACTGGATCAACCGATGGCACCCTGCCGAACGCCCCGTGTGGACCGGTCCCGGCACCGCCATGCAAGCCCGCCCGGTTTCAATCGCCAGTCCCGCTGTGATCGTCGCCCCTGATCGAGCTGCAGCCTCCACCACCAGTGTTGCGGCACTGAGACCGGCAAGAATGCGGTTGCGGCTCGGGAATCGGTCGGGGGTTGCAGGCGCATCGACGGGGCACTCGCTGATCACTGCTCCACCACTCGCGACGATCTCATCCAGAAGCTCCCGGTGCTCGGGTGGATAGGGCTCCAAGAGGCCACCGCCGACCACCGCGACAGTCCGACCCTCTGCACGCAGCGCCCCGCGGTGGGCCTCGCCATCGATGCCGCGTGCCGCACCCGACACCACGGCAATGTCCGCTGCTGCAAAGGCTGCCGCAAAGCGCCCCGCCTGCTCGATGCCATACGCCGTCGCGCGCCGCGAACCAACGACCGCGACGGACCACGCGTCCTCCCGCTGCAGTGCACCGCGAATCCAGAGTGCCACTGGCGGATCGGAAGAGGCTGCGAGCATCGCTGGATACTCGTCGTCTTCGATGAGCACCAACCCTGCGCCGAGAGCGAGCATCTGATCTTGCTGCCGAAGCGGTTCACACCACTGCATGCGCTCTCGCAGTGTGTACGCACGAACGAGTTCGCATCCATCGGACTCTCCCAACAGTGCGTCGAGGTCCGTCCCCTCCGAGTGCACCAACCGCGCAAACGCCGTCACACCACCACATCGTCGCACGGTCTGCCGCCACGATCGCGGGGCGCGGTCGAGCGCCTGCGCAACCTGAAGCACTTCAAGTGGAATCTCCCCCGCTCTCCGTGGCATGCGCCGAACACTACTCCCCCGCCGCACCCATCAGCCGTTCACGCCATTTTTTCCTGCAGCCGCTGCGACGGTCCGAGCACCAGCCCAAGGAACACGCAAAATGCGCCAGCCGCAATCACCCAAAGCCGCTGCGGCCCAAGCGTCCACCGCGACAAGAGCGTGTCCGGATACGCATCCATTTCATAGGGCGGCGGTGCCACGCTTGCCTCGATCCAGTCGCTCGGAGTCGACTCAATCGACGATGCGACCAGCAACGCCGTCTCCCCGCGCGGCATGAGATTCAGTTGGCTCGCAGCCAATCGCCGAACGAGTGCAGGATCGCCAGCCTTCAAGTCATCCAGGAACTTCGAACATGCAGCCATGCGGGCGAAGTTGTGATGCTCTGCAAACTTGATCGTCTGCAACTGGTTGCGCATGACATGCACGCGCTCGGCCTCGGGCAAGACCGCCGCACTGACCACCAACGCCAATCCGGCGGCAAGGAAGAGCCAACCAGGGTCTGGATTGAAGAACGGCAGCGTGACCCGCATCCTCCATTCATCGGCAGGATGCGGAATCTTCGTGAGAATCAGACCGCAGGCGGCTGCTCGGCCACCGCCTCCATCTGATCGATGATCGCACGCAACTGCATGCGCGTGGCGGGCGCACCCCAGAGAATGTCGTACTCGATCCGCCAGTTGCAGCGCTGCACACGGCACTGTCCTTGGAACACGAATGGCGAACCGGTCAGCACCAGCGTGCACGAATCGAAGGTGCAGTCAATGAAGGCGCTGCCAGCCAGATGCACGGTCTGCCCAACAAAGTTCCTTTTCTCGTGACGGGTCAACTGAATCGGGGCAGGCTGCGCTGCATGCGGCTGCGCGGGCTGCTGCGGTGCACCGCCCGGCTTTCCACCCGATCCGAGACTCCACGGTCCACCCGAATCCCGCATGATTGAACGCTGCCCCATCGTGCATGCTCCTTCTGTGTCTGCCAGTGTCCTGCTTCCGATCGCCGACCTCGCCAGAATCAGCCGAGGTCAGGGAACGCCTTCCGAACGACACCCACGAGATCCTTCACGTGCGACACGGACTCGTCGAAGAGTTTGCGCTCCTCGGCGTCGAACTGGATCTCGACGACCTTCTCCATGCCACCCGCGCCGAGCACACATGGCACGCCGACGAAGTACCCACCACCCTTGTTGCCGGGCGCCACGCCAAACGCATCTTCGCAGTACGCAGCACACGGCAGAATGCGCTTCTTGTCCTTCACGATCGCCTCCACCATCTGGATCGTTCCCGACGCGGGCGCGTAGTACGCGCTTGTTCCCATGAGCTGCACGATCTCGCCTCCACCCACCTTGGCACGCTGCATGCAGGCATCGATGCGCTCCTTCGGCAGCAGCATGCTGATCGGAATGCCGTGCACGCTGGTGAAGCGCGCGAGCGGCACCATGTCATCGCCGTGACCGCCGAGCAGCAGCGCCTGAATGTCCTCGACCGAGCAGCCCAGCTCCATCGCAAGAAAGGCACGAAAACGGGCGACATCGAGGCAGCCCGCCTGCCCGAGGATTCGATTCGTCGGGAAGCGCGACGCCTTCCACGCCGTGTAGACCATCGCATCGAGGGGGTTGCTGACGACGATCATCACCGCGGATGGCGAGTGGTGGGCCACCTGGTGTGCGACATCGCGGACGATGCCGACATTGGTCGCGATCAGATCATCGCGGCTCATGCCAGGCTTGCGCGGGATGCCGGCGGTCACGACCACCACATCACTGTTCGCCGTGTCCGCATAGTCCGCGGTACCGATCACGCGCGAGTCGAACTCCTCGATCGGCGCGCAGCAAAACAGATCAAGCGCCTTCGCCTTGGCAACGCCAACGCGGTCTGGAACATCGAGCAGCACAATGTCGCCGAGTTCCTTCGCGGCGGCCCAGTGGGCACAGGTGGCTCCAACATTTCCAGCTCCGATGATCGAAATCTTCGCGCGGCGCATGCTTTCCTCTTCAAGTATGGGTGACGACAGAACCTGCCCACCAAACGGGCGTCCGATCATATCGCTGCACACGCCAGCGCGTCCGCACCGCAGGAATGCACGACGGCGGACCCCAAGGGGGGACCGCCGTTCGTGAATGCGCCAGAAAGGACTCGAACCTTCGACCTCACCCTGATCAGGGGTGTGCTCTAGCCAGCTGAGCTACTGGCGCGCGAGCCGCGAAGTATAGCGCACACTCCCGTCGTTGCCGCGCGCGCTGCGGAGACCCGCGCGCGCAACGAGCAGCCGCGCGCATCACCACTCGGGGGTCGGGCCGAAGATGGGTTCCACCACATCCTTCAGCGTGATGATCCCCAACGGCGCGGATGACTTTCCATCCCATACCACAGCCATCGTTCGGCGGGAGGACCTCATGGTGCGCGTAGCATCGAGCACCAGCGTGTCGGGAGCGATCACGAGCGGTTCCTGCGCAAGACTCGTCAGTGTCGCGTGCGGCTGCAGCAGCGCCTCGAGCGACGAAACCACTCCCACGACCGTTGTCTGGGCGCCGACGGTGCGGTAGATCGGCACACGGCTGAAGGACTGCTCGCTGAAGATACGCCTGCGCAGTTGGTCTGGTGCATCCTCAGGCAGCCTGACCACCCGCGCCCACGGCACCGTGCACTGGCTCACAGGTCGTTCGGAGAGCCCGAAGAGTCTGTCCGCCATGTCGAGGTGCACATCCTTGATCAGGTCCGCTTCGATCCCATCGCGGAGGGACTGCAGCACGCGTTGCCGACGCGGTGCTTCCTGATCGCGGCGGAATCCGAGCAGGTACGACGCACCATCGCCCAGCAGACGGACGACCGGAACGATGCCTGTCCATGTCAGCACCACGCGCAGCACAAGCAGGATTCCAGAACACGAATAGCTCCACGAGTTCGTGAAGACCCGGAACAGTTCCTTCGGCAGCGCATCGCCGAAGAGGAACACAAGCGGAAGCACGATCACGGTGTTCGCCAGCGTCAGCTGCAATGGATCATCCGTGATGCTCTCCAGCGACCATGTCGTCGATGCGCTGAGAGCCGCGTGCGCAAGATTCATGCCCACAAGCACCGTGGCAAGCAGCCGATTCGGATGCTGAAGTTCGGCGAGAAGCCTCCGCGCCGCAGACTCATTCCTCGCAGCCTTCGCTGCCAGCCGAACGCGATTCAGCGTGTAGATGCCCGTCTCCATGCCTGCGAGCAGTCCACAGATCCCCAGCGACAGGATGCCGATTGCAAAGGGAACCCAGCTCATGCCATCCCCCCCTTTGCCCCGTGCTCCTTCAGCACGACGACAAATCGAACTCGGCTGCGCTCGACACCTTCGATGCGCAGGTGAAGCCCTGCAAACTTCACGACTTGTCCCTCCACCGGCAGGTTGCCGAGCGCTTCGATGACGATGCCTGCCACGGTCGATGCCCGCGTGCGCGACAGTGGCACCTTGAAGTGGTCGCAGAACGACGACGCGGACATGCGCCCATCCACTCGGATTCCATCTGGCGTGACTTCCGGCACTCCGATGGCGACTTCGTCGGCCGCCACGATGTCACCAACCACCTCCTCCACGGCATCCTCGAGTGCAACGATGCCCGCCGTGCCGCCAAACTCATCCACGACGATTGCCAGGCTTGTGCGCTGTGCGCGGAAGAGATCGAACAACTGCTCGAGCTGCGCGATGTCCGGCACGAACGCGGGCTGGTGCATGTGCAGTTCCATGGATGCCTCGGCGCCTCTGGGGTCGAGCAGGTATCGACGGACATCCAGCACGCCCACCACGCGGTCGTTCGATCCATCCACCACAGGCAAACGCTTGAGCTTCGCAGCCTGCGCGCGCGAAACGATCTCGGACCGCGTGCTCGATCGCGGAAGCGACACCATCTCGGTGCGATGAGTCATCACATCCCGCACCCGCGTGCGGCGCAACACGAGCAGCCGCGCGAGAAGCGCTTCCTCCTCAGCCGTGATGTCGCCTTGAACACGCGCAACAGCCACAAAGTCCCGCAATTCCTCGGCGGAGGGACCGCTCGACGGCAACGAAGGTGCCGTGATGCGGTGAATGGGAAGGAAGATCAGAAGGTCGATCACCATCCGCAGCGGAAACAGAAGCCAGTGAAGCGCGAGGATTGGATAGACGACCAGGGGCGCCGCCCTCTCGCGCATGGAGTTGCCCACCAGTTTCGGCAGAACCTCCCCAAGCACGATCAGCGCGATCACCTCGAAGAGACCGATGGCGATCTTCGTCGCCGTGGAAACTTCGGCATCCTGGAGAACGACCGATGCGATCGCGAAGTACAGCGAGTTCACGCTCATGTTCGCCAGAATCACCGTCAAGAGCAGTCGTCGCGGTTCCGCGACCAAGCGATCAATGATGCGAGCGGACTGTGGATGACGCTGCCGCAAACGCCAACGCTGGTCGGAGGTCAGCCCGAACAGGATCGTCTCGGATGCCGAACAGAGGGCGCTGGCCGCGATGATCGGAGGCACCGCGAGGAGCAAGGGATGCATGCTCATGGACGCCCTCGCCCTCGAGTCGCAATCTGGCGCTGCGCGTCCTCATCCAATCGTGCGAGCGCGCGGAGATACGCGAGTACCCGCCGCGCCTCCACCCAGTCGACGGGCACCGATGACAGCACCGCGCCGAATGCGATCTCCTGCGCCTGTCGTTCCGACGCGATCCATGCTCGGCTTTGTGCCATGTCGTCGGCACTCGTCGCCTCGGACATTGCGTCGCGCCTCGAGAGCACCTCGAGCAGGACATCCTGCGGCAGGGCGACGGCGGTGCCTTCAGCATCCCCAAGTCCGATCAGCGCCTCCGCGCGCTGCAGCGGATCGCAGAGGATTGCGACGGCGCGATTGATGCGCGCGGACTGTGCAACCGCCTCGTCCTGCGCAACCCCGCTCGGATGACGGTCTGGATGATGAGCTGCGAGGAGTCGTGCCTGCAGCGCGCGGATCCGAGTCGGATCGACAGACCAAGAACGCTCCACGCCGAGCAGGCCAAAGGGATCCTCGTTCACATCAAGCATCCCCGCTTACCCCCTCGCTGCGGTGCATACCCCATCAATCCTGCGCCGATGGAGACGACCCACCCGAATCCGTTCGTCGAATCGAGGGCGGTCGCGAAGAAGGACGCTTTGTGGGCGGCGCGGGTTGGCGCGGCGGCTTGGCATCGCCACTCGAGTTTGCAGCCGCCTCTGCGCTGCTGACTGGCGGCGATGGTGGCACCGACGGCGCGCGAGGCGGCGAAGGTGGAACGGAAGGTGCCCGAGGCGGCGAGGGTGGCATCAATGGAGCTCGAGCAGGGCCCGAAGCGGGCGAGCCGAGACGACCGGGGGCTGACCCGCCACCAGAACCCATCGGTGAACGGGAAGTCGGTGGACCAAACGGACGCTGAAAGCCAGGGCGAGGAGTTGCACTTGGACCGCCAGCGGGCGGCACATCTCGCCGCGGTACTGCATCACCCGGTCGCCAAGGTTGCTGTGGACGGAGCGGCTGATTCCTGGAAAATCCAGAAGAACCGCCGGCACGCAGCGACCCTGGGCCAAGCGGTCCGCGCCCGCCACCGCCTCCGCCCGAGCCACCGTAATCACGATTGGAGTTTCCGCGCCCAAACGGGCGACTTGATGAACGCCCAGTGCCTCCGCGGTTTGGAAAGCGTCCACCGCCCCCACCACCACCTGCACCCGGCCCACCACGACCTCTGCCTGGCTCTTTTTTCGGCGGAAGTCCCTTGCGTTTCTTCACCGCCTCATTCACGACGAGCGGCCGTCCGAGCAGATTCTTTCCGTTGAGCGTCTCAATCACCAATTGCCCGCGCATGGGGTCACGAAACATGGCGATGGCGAAGCAGCGACTCGTCCCAGTCTCGGGATCGGTGACAAGCACCAGATCTTCCATGTCAGTGAATGGAGCCAACAGCTGCTTGAGATGCTCAAGCGTTGCGTCGTTATCGAGATTTCCGATGTAGATCTTGAACACGAAGGACTCGCCTGAGCCCCCGGAGTGGAAAGTGGAACTGGGCGAAATGGTAGCAACAATCACCTCGTCGTGCCACGAACATGGCCCGCACCGAACGGTTCAGTGGACCATGTGGATTGCAGGCGCGCCCGCCGAAGGCAGACGGAGAGAGGGATGACACCGCGCCACATCCCTTGCTCGCTTCGAGATTCGTCCCAAGTCCGGACAGATTTCACCCGAAGCAGGACCTCGCTCAATCACCCAGCGAAGCGCCCCGCGCAGACGGTCTGTAGTCAGCCTGCGCAACGCACTGGTCCGCATGGGTTCCCGTATGGTCCAAAAAGCGAAAGAGCCTCGTCCAGTTTCCTGGACGAGGCTCAAGAAGTCGGCAATGACCTACTTTCCCGCTGAGCAGTATCATCGGCAGCGAAAATTTCACTTCTGTGTTCGGGATGGGAACAGGTGTTTCCTTTCGCTTGTTGTCACCGACAAAACCGTGGAAGCCCTGTCGGGCCGCCGCGGCTGAAGTCGAGGTCTGATGTCGCATGGGACTGCCAAAGCAATCCCAAGCAAGAAACTCTATCCAAACAATCTTGCAAATCAGTGCGCAATGGTCATGCAGGGCATGCCTGCGCACGGTTCGAGCGTGTCTGAGCGCGTTTGAGACGAGCAACATGAGTTGCTGGTCGCCTTGCACCGAGCCCGTAAAACGGGACTTGGTAGACAAGGCCAAGCAATCGACCGTTAGTACCGCTTCGCTGAATGGATTACTCCACTTGCACGTGCGGCCTATCAACCCGGTGGTCTACCGGGGGTCTCTCGTCTTGCGACATGGAACACTTATCTTCAGGGGGGCTTCCCGCTTAGATGC
>SXGR01147210.1_pt1 | contig 41381 bp, 32 predicted proteins | sample 3174711 | NCBI WGS metagenome assembly SXGR01 (sample SAMN11356860, study PRJNA531348) | freshwater metagenome | isolation source: freshwater sample F1-60 | place: China: Fuxian Lake, Yuxi | collected 2017-12-25
AAGTAGGCGGGGACGGTGATGACCGCTCGCTCCACCTTTTCGCCGAGGTAGTCCTCCGCGACCTTCTTGAGTTCCTGCAGCACCATCGCCGAGACTTCCGGCGGTGTGTAGGCCTTGCCGCGGATGTCGACCTTGACCAGTTCGTCCTGGCCGCCGACGACGCTGTACGGGACGGTCTTCTCCTCCGAGACGACTTCGTTGTGGCGACGCCCCATGAATCGCTTGATGGAGAAAACGGTGTTCTTCGGGTTGGTCACCTGCTGGTGCCGCGCCGGCTGCCCGACGAGGCGCTCGCCCTTGTCGGTGAAACCGACGACGCTCGGCGTGGTCCGATTGCCTTGCGCGTTGATGAGGACCTTTGGCTGTCCGCCTTCCATGACGGCGACGCAGGAGTTGGTGGTTCCCAGGTCAATGCCGATGATCTTGCCTGTTGAGTTGTTGGTTGACATGATTCGTGTTCCTTCTTTCAGCCTCCGGGAGGCTCGAATCGATGAAGTAGCAAACGGTGTGCCAATTGATCCCGGCAGCCCCGGCCCACCTCGAATCTATCCTTCCCGCCCCATGAGCGGCTCCGAGCACAGACACGAGTACCCGGAGGAACTGATCGCTTCCCTGCTTGCGACTGCGGCTCGGGCGCTGGAGTGGATGGTGCCGAAGCCCGCGTACCGTGCCTCGCTGGCCAAGTCTGACGGCAGCCCGGTGACCGCCGCCGACGTGACGGTCCAGCTGCTGCTCCTCCACGAGCTTCGCCGCCGCGCGGGCGCGGTCCGTGTGATTGCCGAGGAGTCTGCAGCGTCTCTTGGCGATGACGCTGGGGCGTGGATGCTGGTCTCGCAGGCGCTTGAGGAATTTCGCCCGTGGTCAGGCTTGGCCAGCGGGACAGCGGCGGATCTCGGCTCGGCCCTGGCCTGGGGTCGGGAGGCCGCGCGTGACGAATACTGGAGCATCGACCCAATCGACGGCACCAGTGGGTGGGTGGCCGGTCGGGCGTACTGCGCATGCGTCGCGCTGGTCAAGGGCGGCCGAGCACAGGCAGGCGGCATCCTCATGCCGCCGCCGCCACGGGACTGGCATTCCATTCCCGCCGTCCGCGATGGGATCTTCCTGACGGCCTCGATCGGTGAGGGGTGCCGCAGCCGGTCACTCGAGGCCGGGCAGGTGGGAAACACGATCGGTGCGGTTCGCCGAGGTCCGGTCCACCATCCGCCGGTGTGGCTGTGCTCCGTCCGGGGCGGTCCCCGAACGGAGCGGGGACGACGGGTCTTGGCGCGCGCGGCACCCGGGTCCCAGCCGCTGCCGATCGACAGCCAATGCAAGTATGGGCTTGTGGCGCTTGGCCAGGGAGACGTGGCGTTTCGCGTCGCGCGCACTGGCTCCTCGCCTGAGCAAGCCTGGGATCACGCCGCCGGGATGCTCGTGGCCAGCGAGGCTGGTGCCAAGTCCAGTGACGTGATGGGCAAGGAGATCGACTTTGGCCCCGATGGGCTCATGAGCCGTACGACGGGCACCCTGGCTTGTGCCGGGGAGCTGCACCAGCCGATCGTGGATGGGATCGCCGTGGAGTTGCGGAGCAACGAGTGAGTTCCTCGCGGCCTCGCTCCATCAGCACGCCACGCCGGGTGGTAGCGGTGGCCGCGATCCTCCTGGCCACGGCATGCCTGATCGCCGGGTGGATCGTGCCGACCACGGTCGTGGTGCAGTGGATGGCCTGGGCTCCACGCGCGCTCGTCATCGCCGCCGCACTGGCGGGGGTTGCGGCCTCCATGGGTCGATGGAGGTTGGTTGGCACATCGATCCTCGCCGTGTCACTGGTGCAGTCGTGGAGCACCACCGCCGCGTGGCGCCCCGTCCCATCCCTGGACGGGGCCATCTCAATCATGCACGTGAACGCTCGGCATCCTGGACGGATGGCCGCGGACTGGGCGCGCGCCCTGACCGGCCTTGACGCCGATGTCATCGTGGTCACCGAGTGCGGCCGACTCGCGGGCACTGGACTGGATGAGGCGTGGCGCAGCGAGGGGCGCTCCGTCATTCAGCGCGGCAACGCAATGGTGGCCTCGCGACTGGCATGCGACGTCGCTCGATCGCTCGGCGTCGGTTCTGGGGTGCAAGCCACCTGGTTCCGGCTCCAGCTGGCTCCCGTTGGGACGATGGACCTGGTGGCCGTCGACCTCCCGTCATCCGCATCGGAGTGCCGCACCCCTGCGCTCGAATCACTTCACCAGGCGCTGGCCTTGGAAGGAGCGAATCCCGACGTGATCGTGGGTGACTTCAACACCACGCCGATCGCGCCGCAGCGAGTCCTGCTTCCCGATGGCGTCGAAGCGTTTTCGGTGGCCGGCTCTGGGTGCGGCAGCACATTTCCGCGTGAATGGCCGCTGGTGCGGATTGACCAGACGCTGGTCGGGGCAGCATGGCAGCCGATCCGGGCGGAGACTTTTGATCCGGGCTTGGGGGCCCACCGGGGTCAGCTGGTGTGGATCCGGCTCATGGATCGCGCCGCAGCGCGGACCAGATGACCTTCCAGGGATTCGTGTCCGGGTCGATCACGTCCGAGTCGCTCAGCAGCGCCGCGTCCGAGTTCGTCGGGAGGGCCGTGAACTCGTCATGCAGCGAAGCCCACCATCGAACCGAGAGGTCGCCTCGCAGCACGTTGCTCCCAGTCGTGTGGTTCACGTCAAGCATGGAGCGGAATCCATCGGCGACCAGCACGTCATCCACGGAGAGCACGGCCAAAGACTTGGGGTCGCCGTTGGAGTGGAGGTGGCCCGCGTACTGGTAGTTGGTGAAGAACCGCATCCAAGGCGTGGCTGACGGACGGAAAATGTAGGCGTCACCCTCGACCTCGAGCGGGTGGTCTCCGCGGTGGCAGGGGCAGTAGAGCGCCTCGTGGGAATCCAGGCACGCACTGCCGCGATAGGCCAGCTTTCCCAGCCCGTCCCAGAGCTGCAGGTCGGCACTGGGTGAAGGTGCAGGGGTCGGTGCCGTCGCGAGGAGCATTTGGGGATCGCCCACGGTGGCGGCCATCGTCTCCGACGGACGGCCAATCTCCGCGAACCAGCTCCTCACCAGGCGTTGATTGTTCTGGTCCGAGTCAAGCGCGATCGCTATGCCGACGTGGCTCTGATTGGCAGCGCACATCAACCGCCGAGCCGCACTCTGCGCCTGGCTCAAGCCAGGCAGCAGAAGGCTCAGCAGGATCGACACGATCGCGAAGGTCACCAACAACTCGACCAAGGTCAGCCCGCGGCGGTGCCACGAGTCACTGATCCGATCGCCTGTGGCATCCCCACGATGCGTGCCCACAAAAGTTGGAGTGAAGTGCTCCTGGGCCAAGGCGTGTCCTCCGAGGTGGCCTTGTCGGAACAACCGGTGTCCAACAAGGCGTCGGACCCAATCCTCACAACCGTTGGACATTGTGACCTCATCGCGAGGAATTGGAAGTCGAATGGAATGTTTTTCATGAAGATTCTTCCGGGTACCCTCAATCTCTTCCCTTCACACCGAGTTCCAAAGATTCACTTGACTCAACCAAGTTTGGGGCTACCTTCAGGCCACGGAGGTTCTCAGGAGTTGTCTGTTTGGACAGCTACGCTGAGACAAAGAGCAGGAAAAGGTCCCTATGACGTCGGAAGATTCCAGAATTGAGTGGGCACTCATGCAGTCGGTCGCGCGAGGCGACGCTGCGGCGATCAATCGGCTCTACGACCAGTACGGGCGCTTCGTCTATCGGCAAGCTGCTCAGGTGTTGCCGCGCCGATCGGAGGCGGACGATGCGGTCCAGGACATTTTTGTCCAGTTGTGGCAGACCGCAGCGGCCTTTGACCCCGCAAAGTCTCGTCTGATCACGTGGGTGGCGTTGATGACCCGGCGCCACCTCATCGATCGCTTGCGGGCAGCCAGGAGCCGTCCGCGCCTGCAGTCCATCGGCGAGTTCGACGTCGCCGGCGGCGATTGGGGACCGGCCGCGCAGGGTGTCGCCCCGATCGATGACTTTGAAACAAGTTCGCTCCGACGCCGGGTCAGGTCGCTGCCCCCGTCGCAGCGAGCCGTCCTCGAGAAGGTGTACCTGGAGGGGAAGTCCATCCGGGAAGCTTCCGAGGCACTTGGTGTGCCCAAGGGCACCGTGAAGTCCGCGCTCAGCAGGGGTTTAGAGACCCTTCGCAGCGGGATTTCATCGGAATCCTTCGGTTGATGAAACAGGGACGCCTTTCCGTCCGAAAGGTGCGGTGAGGCAACAGTTGGAGGCTGGTGCTTCGATGCGGGAAAGGGCCAATGTGGCACCCCACATCGAGGTCGAGGAAAGGAAGAGGCTGACCGTGCGGCACGATCGTGCCAACCGGCCAGGATGATTTGTTGAGGGAACGATGAGCCCAGTTGATCGAGATGAATTGCTCGAACTCGCGCAGTTGGAGTTGCTGGGTGTCTTGGATGACACCGATGCCCTACGGCTGGAGTCACTCCGTCGCCAGGCCTCGCCCAGCCTTCGCGCCGAAGTGATCGACCTGCAGGCCGCCATCGCCGCGGACGACTCGCTGCTTCCCAGCGTCGAGCCTGATTCGGGCCTGCGTGCCCGAGTCTTGGCTGGCATTGCCGATGCGATCGACGCCCGCCGTCGAGAGGGTCTGACGCCACTGGCGTCGATCGGCTCGACGGCCGTGCCGCATTCCGATGTCGCGCCACCGCACGCCCACCAGCCGCGACGATCGACCCGGCGGGACGATGACGAGGCAGTCGCCGCGACGCTGCTTTCCGCCGCCCGTGAATCCAATACCGATTCCCTGGTCACCCGATGGCGCTCCAGCGCGCTGTTCTGGCGCGCGGCATCCGTCGCGCTCGGCGCCAGCTTGCTGGTCGTCCTCCTGGCCAACTATTCGCTGACCAATCGGGTGAGTCACATCAGTGAACTCGCGCTCGGTTCGGCCACGCGTGCCGACCTCAGTGCCGTCACCGGCCCTGCACTCGCACAGACCCTTCAGGGCGATGCGATCGTGCGCGGGATGGTGGCGGGACAGTCGATGAACGCCGCGGGCATCGTCCTGAAGTCGCCGCTGGCACAGAGCGGCCTCCTGGTCACGATGAACCTGTCGCCGCGCGCCTCATACGACGTGGTCGTGCGCACCGGCGCGGACTCCTGGACCATCCGTTCAGGCTTCACGCCGTCCGACGCCATCGACTCGATCGCACTCGATTTCAGCGTGGCGAACCTCGGGACCGGGAGCACGATCTCCGTCCTCGACCGAGAAACGGGCGAAGTCGTCCTCACCGCCGAAATCTGAATCACGACTCGGTCGACAGTCGGCAGTACCCCACCAGCATGGGGCGATCGTGGTCGTCGATGGCGATCCAGAGCACCAGACGTGTCAAAGGAACGGGCGCGGCCGATCCCCGTGGCGGCGCCGACGACGGTGACGACGGTGACGACGCCGACGACGGTGACGACGGTGAGTTCGACGAGGGTGCCACGACGATGCAGCAGGTGGCAGCCGGTGGCGGCGGACACTGGGCAAGCGTTGCCGGACCGAGGTCGGCCGGCGTCGTGCCGACGACGTCAAGCGGCGCGCCCTGGCCGGCCATGTCGATCAAGTGCTGATGGGCCGGTATGGCCACGAGCGGGTCCGCGCCGTTGAGCAGCGAGGGGGCGCGAGCAGCTGCCGGATGATCGAGTTCCAGGAGGAGTGTCGCCGCCGCCACCTGCGCGGCCTGCCGAGCAGCCTCCTCCTTCCAGGCACCGCGGTACTGCAGCCAGAGTGCCACGCCCACCGCGAGGGTGGCATACACCACCGGCCTCGTCCATCGACTTCGGGGCGACGCATTGGTTCGTGGGAGGAATGGCACGCAGGGACGATACGGGCGTCGCGTCGCCATTACGATGGGGGCACGATGGACGTGTGGCTCAATGGATCGTTCGTGACGCTTGAGGAGGCACGAATCTCGCTGTTCGACGCGGGACTGCAGCACGGCGTCGGCCTCTTCGAGACGATGCGGGCCTCACGCGGCCAGCTGGTGCAACTGGAGGAGCACCTGGACCGGCTGGCGTCCAGCGCACGCTCCCTGTCGCTCACCTCGGCCGTCAAGACGGAGCCGCTGGGCGACGCAATCCGCCAGTCACTTGATGCTGCTGCGTGCACCGAGGCGCGAGTCCGCGTCACGCTCACCGGTGGCGATCTCAACATGCTCTCCGCGATCCGGGCTGGTCGAGCGACGATCCACGACCCGACGATTGCGATTGTCGTGCAGCCGGCCACGGAGTATCCGGCCCAGCTCGCCCAGCAGGGGATTCGAGTTTCCATCGCCGAAGATCGCCTGAGTGACCACGATCGTGCGGCGTCGCACAAGACGCTCAACTACTGGCCTCGATTGCGCGCCCTCCAGGAGGCGGCCCAGTCCGGGTGCAGTGAGGCGCTCTGGCTCTCCACCCGAGGGCAGCTGGCCGGCGCCTGCACGAGCAACGTGTTTCTCGTCCGAGACGGGATGCTGGTGACCCCACTGGCGCGGGGCGATGCCGGGTGCGGGGAGGTGGCTCCGCCCGTGCTCCCCGGGACCGTGCGCCGCGCCATGATCCAATGGGCTGGCCGGGAAGGAATCCGCGTGGAATGCCGCGCCGTCCAGGCGAACGAAGTGATGTTGGCGGAGGAGATCGTGCTGACCAATTCCAGCTGGGGCGTGATGCCGGTGGCCGGCATCGAGGCGCATGACGTGGGATCTGGCGTTCCGGGGCCGATCGGGCGACGCATGCAGCGGGAGTGGGACCGAATGCTGTCGTCGGCGGGGTGACCGCAGGCGGGTTTCGTATTCTCGGCCAACGTCGTGACCGCCGATCGTCCCCATGTTTCACCGGCTCCCAACGGGTTTGTCCACCTCCACCTCCACTCGGAGTATTCGCTGCTTGATGGCGGCAATCGACTGAAGTCGATGGTGGCGAGGGTGAAGGCCCTCGGGATGGACGCCGTGGCGGTGACCGACCATGGCAATCTCTTTGGCGCGCGCGAGTTCGTCGCGTTGGCCAAGGCCGCGGGGATCAGGCCCATCCTGGGCATCGAGGCCTACGTGGCCGAGACCAAGGATGGGATGCCGTGCAGCCGGAGGGAGCGGGGCCCGGCTGTGCGCGCCGGCGGGGCGCACCTGGTGCTGCTCGCCAGGACGGACGAAGGGTGGCGCAACCTGGTGCGCCTCTCCAGCGATGCATTCGTCAACGGCTTCTACGGTCGCCCGCGCATGGATCGCGAAACGCTCGCCCTGAACGCGAAGGGGGTCATCGCGATCAACGGCCACCTCAACTCCTCGATCGCGGGTTGTCTCCAGCGGTTCGTGACGCAGGGCGGCCATGCCTGGTGGCAAGCCGCGCTTGACGAGGCTCGCTGGCACGCACAGACCTTCGGCGCGGACGAGGATGGCCAGCCCAGTTTCTTCGTGGAGTTGCAGCGCCACCTGCCAGAGCAGGAGCAGATCAACCCGCTGCTCGTGAAGCTGGCGAAGGAGCTGGGGCTGCCGCTGGTGGCTGACAACGATGCGCACTTCCTGCACGCGGAGGACCACGACGTCCACGACACCCTCTGCTGCATCTCGATGGGGGGTCGTCGCAAGGATGAGCCTGAGCGGATTCGATACCCCGCGTCGCTGTACGTGAAATCGGCGGCGGAGATGGCCCAACTCATGCCGGAGTGGCCGGAGGCGATCGCGAACACGGTCCGGATCGCGCAGCGGTGCCATGTGACGCTTCCAGAGAAGGAAAACCATGCACCGGTCGTCCGGGCGCGGATGCCTCCGCAGGTGCCACCCTACGACGGCGGCGACCTCAACGAGTGGTTCAAGGCCGCCTGCCGGATGGTGACGCTGGAGGCGTATGCGCTTGGCAGCGAAGACGATGACGCCGTCCGACGCGGCTGCGACGACGCGCTTCGGCTGCTGTGCCAGGCCGGTGCGACCTGGCGATACGGACCGGACGGTGCCACGGGCGCGCGACGCGAGCGGCTGGAGCGGGAGCTTGGCGTGCTCTGTGCCAAGAACATCAGCCCGTATTTCCTGATCGTCTGGGACTTCGTCAACTGGGCACGGCAGAACGGCATCCCGGCCCTGGCGCGTGGCTCGGGCGTGGGCACGATGGTTGGCTACCTGCTGGGACTGTCCAATGCGGACCCCGAGGAGTTCGGGCTCCTCTTCGAGCGATTCACCGATCCCGACCGCAGCGAGTATCCCGACATCGACATCGACTTCTGCCAGGATGGCCGGGGGAGAGTCATCGAGCATGTGCGCGAGAAGTATGGGTACGTGGCGCAGATCATCACCTTCAATCGATTGAAGGCGCGTGCGGCGATCAAGGACGTCGCGCGCGTGATGGGGTTCACGCCGGAACAGGCGCAGCGATACTCCAACTTCGTCCCCGAGACGCTGGGTGCCACGATCCGCGAGGCGATCGACCAGGTCCCGGCGTTGCGTGAGGAGATCGAGCGCGAGCCGCAGGTCCGCCGGCTCTTTGACCACGCGCAGGCCCTGGAGGGACATGCTCGCTCGGCGGGCATCCACGCGGCGGGCGTGATCATCGCGACGCAGCCCCTGGAGAACATCGTCCCCCTCTACAGGGCCGATGGTGGCGAGACGACCGTCACGCAGTGGGACGGTCCCACCTGCGAGAAGGCCGGGCTCCTCAAGATGGATTTCCTGGGGCTTCGAACCCTTTCCACGATGGAGTTGGCCAAGCGGCTGGTGCGGGAGACCTTGCCGGACCACGCGATCTGGGAGGCGACCGGCCGGGGCGCGGAACGGGGGACTTCCGGTGCGGCCCATCCGCTTGACCTGGAGCGAATCCCGAGGACGGACCAGCGGGTCCTTGAGACCTTCCGGCGCGGTCAGACGCAGGGCATCTTCCAGTTTGAGTCCGACGGCATGAAGCGGACGCTCCAGCAGATCCAGCCGGATCGGCTGGAGGACCTCATTGCCGCAAACGCACTCTTCCGTCCGGGCCCGATGGAGAACATCCCGGCGTACGCCCTTCGCAAGGCGGGCCGCGAGCCGGTGCCCCAACTCCATCCGGTGCTGGACGCCGTGGTGGCGGAAACGTACGGCATCATGGTCTACCAAGAGCAGGTGATGCAGGTGCTCAACCGGCTGGGCGGGATTCCCCTGCGACAGGCGTACTCCATCATCAAGGCCATCTCCAAGAAGAAGGAGTCGGAGATCGCCGCCGCAAAGGGGGACTTCGTGCGTGGGGCCGCGACGCATGGCGTGGCCGCCGCCGTGGCGGAGGATCTCTTCGCGATGATCCAGCGATTTGCGGGCTACGGCTTCAACAAGAGCCACAGTGCGGGCTACGCCATCCTGGCCTACGAGACGGCGTACCTGAAGACCTACTTCCCCGCGGCGTTCATGGCCGCCGTGCTCGCCTACGAGTCGCAGGCCGGCAAGGTGGAGGACTGGCGCTCGTACTTGGACGAGTGTCGCGTCATTCGATGGCCGTCGCGAGACGGGAAGTCCTCGTCGGGGCGCGTGGGGATTGAAGTGGCACCGCCCGACATCAATGCATCCGACGAACGCTTCGCGGTGCGCTTTGCCAACGGAGAGGCTCCAACGGCGCTGTCGGGGCACATTCGATTTGGCCTTGCTGCGATCAAGGGTGCCGGTGGCGGCGCCATCCGGGCCGTGATCGCGGCGCGCGGGACCCGGCCCTTCACGGACCTGATGGAATTCTGCGAACGCGTCGACTTGTCCGCGTGCAATCGCGCGACCCTGGAATCGCTCGTCAAGTCCGGCGCGTTTGATTCGCTGCACGGGGTCGCGCAGCGTGCCGCCATGGTGGCCAGCCTGGAGGACGTGATGCGGGCCGCCCAGCGGCGGGCGAAGGACGTGAAGTCCGGGCAGCTGGACATGTTCGGAATGGTGGAGCCGGCCCCCGCGCCCGCCTCCGCCGAGCGTTCCGCGACGCTGGCGTGGCTGCGAAGCGCGAAGCAATGGGACACCCTGCAGGCCTTGGCTTTCGAGAAGGAGGTGCTGGGCATGCATGTGTCGGGCCACCCGCTCGATGCCCACCGGCAGGCGCTCCACGCCTTCGCCAGCACGACCAGCGCCGGGTTGGCCAACCTCGGGTCGGACGCTCCCGTCGTCGTCGGCGGCATCCTCTCGGGCATCCGGGTCCTGGTCACGCAACGCGGTGCGCGCGCCGGCCAGCGGATGGCTGTCTTTGACCTGATGGACATTGATGGCAAGTGTGGCGGCGTCATGTTCTCGGAGGAGTTCGCCCGCTACGGGGGCCTGTTGCAGGCCGACGCGCTGGTCATGCTGGTGGGTCACGTCGATCGCTCGCGTGACGTGCCGGGCATCAAGGTCACCAAGGTCGTTCCCATCGACGAGGCGGCTGCGCAACTTGCGACGCGGGTCGACATCGTGCTCGAGGAGGCACAGGAGGGGAGTGCGACGTCGATGCTGGCCAACGCACGCATGCTCGGCGGACTCTTGCGCCAACTCTCCAACAGCGTGGAGGCCACCCGCGGGCGCTCGGTGGAGGTGCACGTCGTCGTGCCGCAGGGCCATCGGCGCGTGAGGCTCCTCGCCAACGGCGCGCGCATCGTGCCGTCGCGGGAGGCCATCGCCAAGCTCCATGACGCATGCAACGGGACGGCGAAAATCGTGGTCGCCGGTGGATGGCTCCCAGCACCGCCGGAGCGTCGACGATTTCAGCACCAGCACTCGTCGGAGGAGTAGATGGTGGGGGAGCGGAAGGTCCTATAACACCGCACGGTGGCCGCGATGTGTTTGCCGAGTACGGGTTCCTTGCAGCGGTTGATTGAATCGGGTCTAATACGCGGCTCCCCACTCACCAGCACAGAGGACTGCATGCCCATCCGCGTCAAGAGCCGAGGTCACGAATCAATCGAGCAGATGCTCCGCCGCTTCAAGAAGAGCTGCGAGAAGGAAGGTCTTACCCGCGAGGTGAAGGACCGCCAGAACTACGAGAAGCCCTCGATGGTGAAGCGCAAGGCCGCCAAGCGGCGTGTCGCGCTGCGGCTGATGGCGTTGCGCCCGCGGCCCATTCGCGAGAAGACCGAGCGCTTCGGCAAGTGACCGGGGAGCCAACCAAGAAGCCGTCGCGTACCGGGACCAAGCGTGCGCCGCGCCGCGTCGCCGCCGTTGTCGACACCGAGCTGGCCCAGAGGCGGGAGGTGGCGATCGCGATCGCTCGTGAGGCCACCAAGAGCAAGTGCACGGATGCGGTCGTGTTGGAGGTTGCGGGGATGAGTCCCGTCTGCGACTTCATCATGATTGCGACGGGCACCAGTTCGCGCCAGATGCGAAGCGTCGCCGACGACTTGGCCAAGGTGGCTGGCTCGCTCGGGATGCCCGCATGGCGTCGCGCCCGCGACGAGGGGTTGAGCTGGATCGTGGTCGACTTGGTCCACGTCGTGGTCCACCTCTTCGAACCAGGCCAGCGCGAGTTCTATGACATCGAAGGCCTGTGGAGCGATGCCGCTCGCGTGGAGTGGCGTGAGAAGCCGTTGGCGCGGGGCGCCAAGGCGTCGTGAGCTTCGGCCTCGGGCGAGGCCGGACGCTGGATCCGGGTTCGCATGGCATTGGCCGCGAAGGATTGCCGTCCTCTGACGCCGGGCGGATTGGGCCGGAGTTCTTCTTCGGTCCGCGTGACCCCGCGAGGCCGTTTGACCTGGAGATCGGATCGGGGAAGGGGACGTTCCTCCTCCAGCAGTCGGCGTTGGAGCCCGGCACGGACTTTCTGGGCATCGAGTGGGCGGGTGAGTTCTATCGCTACGCGGCGGACCGGATCAGGCGGCACCAGCGCCCGAACGTCCGCGTCCTCTACGGCGATGCCGGGGAGTTCATCAGCGGGTGGCTGCGCGACGACTGCGTCCGCGTCATTCACCTCTATTTCTCGGACCCCTGGCCAAAGTCCCGGCACCACAAGCGGCGTGTCGTCCAGGACGCCTCGCTGCACGAGTTCCACCGGATCTTGCGTGCGGGTGGCGAGCTCAGGATCGTCACCGATCACGACGCCCTGTGGGAGTGGACGGAGGAACACGTCGGGCGCCACGGCCACCTCTTCCAACGCGGGCCTTTTGAGCGACCACCCAGCGCGGGTGACGGCGAGGTGGTTGGGACGAACTTTGAGCGGAAGTACGCGCGCGAGGGTCGACCCTTCCACGCGATGACGCTCACTCGGCGTCCCGGTCCGACCCCGACGCATCCAGCAGCCTGACGCTGCGGCGAATGCACCCCCGACAGGCCGCGGCGCCTGTGGCTGGGGCCGGGGCCGCGCTCGTCTCGGCGGCTTCGCTGCTGCCGTTCGGGGAGCGCCAGACGGGAGATCGATCCGTGCGCAGGCAGAGTGTGCAGTCGCCTCTCGAAGCTGGATCCTCGGGTGCGCCTGCCGCGATCAAGGCCGCCGCGGCCGCACGCAGGCATGGTTCGCAGATGCAGGATCCTCGGTGCCCCTCGACCATGAGCGATTCCCCGTCCCAGGGTGCGCCGCAGAAATCGCACAGGATGTCGTCGGGAGACATCGCGTCTGGGTTCGAGCCGGGTCGGTGCATGGCGAGAAGGCTAACGCCGCAGCGGTAGAGTGCCTCGCGTGAAGGGCCTGTCGCTCGCCAACAAGAGCCAGCTCCTGTTTGGCGTCGCCATCGCGGCGATCCTCGCGGGTGCCTTGGTCGTGCCGTGGGAGCGCACGCGCGCCAGCATCGACGAGAGCCAGGTGGAGATGGCGCGGCAGATCGCGCAGACGTGGCTGGCCAACGGGTTCGCCATCCAACGGTCGGAAGGAGTGCAGATCCCCGTTCGGGTGCTCAGTGCCGTGGAAGCAGCGAGGTCCATCGACCCATTCGTGGAGGCCGCATGGCGGGAGTTCGAGGATCGTCCTGGGCTTGAGGAGGCGTACGACACGCAGGAGCGGGAGGGGTTGCGCTGGATGATGTACGCGCGAGCCATCCGCGAGGCGGAGTGGCGACTCGTGGCGGATCCGGGCCACGCGGACTTCACGCCGCGCGCGACCGAGACGTCGATCGATGACCCGCTCAGGGGGATCATCATCGTGGAGCGTGGGAGCGCGCTGGCCAGCAGCCAGTTGCTGCTCAACGACGCATTCGTGGCGGCGGCGGGGCTGGCCGCGCTGATCCTGGCGCTTGGCGCGTTCTTTGTGATCCAGCGACGATTGGTGCTCCGTCCGGTGCGGGCATTGAAGGCCACGGCAGATCGCGCACGCCGCGGTGACCTTGGCGCTCGCTCCTCGCTGCGAACGGGTGACGAGCTTGAGGAGCTCTCCCGCGCGCTGGACGGGATGCTGGAGTCGCTCCAGGCGACGCACGCCCGGCTGGAGAGCATGAATCGGAGCCTGGACCTCAAGGTGGCCGAGCTGGCGGAGTCGAACGTCGGGCTCTCCGAGTCCAGCCGGCTCAAGGGGGAGTTCCTGGCCAACGTGAGCCATGAACTTCGCACGCCACTCAACTCCATCATCGGCTTCGCGGAGTTGCTGGACGAACTTGCGCGCGGCGACGGTGGGGCGGATCCCAAGCGGCTTCGGTACATCGGGAACATCCTGCGCAGCGGGAAGCTGCTGCTGGAAATGATCAATGAGCTCCTGGACATGGCCAAGATCGAGGCCGGACGCATGGAGGTTTCGCTGGGTCGGATCGGCGTGCCCGACCTCCTCGATGGCCTCGCGGCGATCATGCAGTCGCTGGCCGGCGCGAAGTCGGTCGCGATCGAGATCCGCACTTCTCCCGACTTGCCCACCGTGGAATCTGATGCGGGAAAGATCCAGCAAGTCCTCTACAACTTTCTGAGCAACGCGATCAAGTTCTCCGGCGAACGGTCTACGGTGGTGGTCGCAGCGGAGGCAGCGTCCGAGGGCACGATGGTCCGATGGTCGGTGATCGACCAGGGGCCCGGGATCCCGTGGGACATGCAGGAAGCCATCTTTGAGAAGTTCCGGCAGGTCGACGCGAGCCACACCCGCACGCATCAGGGGACTGGACTGGGGTTGGCGATCTGCAAGGAGCTGGCGCACATGCTGGGGGGGCGCGTGGGAGTGAACTCGACTCCAGGCGCCGGCGCGACCTTCTGGCTTGAGATTCCGACCGCCTTCCGAGGCCCCCAGCGACCGCCCCTGATGTCGCCCGGCCCACCCATGGTTTTGACCAATCCGTTACTTCGGAAGTAACGGATTGGTCAAAACCATCGGTCGGTGGAAGGCGATGACGGTGCCCTGTCCCCAGTCGGCCCAGCCGGGGAAGACCCGCTCTGCGATGAATCCCGACTGCGCGATCTGGCGAAGGACGTCGGGGGGCATCGACGCCGGGTAGAGGAGGATGAGCCAGCGAGCTCTTGGATCCTGCAGCGATCCGCGCAATCGCTCGCCCTCCGTGCCGGTGTGCGTGATCGACAATCCAAGCGCCGCACCGTAGTACGTCAGGACGTCATCTCGGAGGCCGACGCCCAGCGCGATGTCGGTTGGAGCACGCGCCGCCGCCACGAACGCGACGGCCTCACGCAGCGGTTGCTTTGCGGGCAACGTGCTCAGCGAAGCCATCCAGGCACCCGCGATGACAAGTCCAACGGCCGTCGGGAGGAGCGTGTCGGCCGGACGAAGTGAACGCAGGGCCACCAGCCCCCAGGCCAGCGCGACGACGGAGGCGGGCATCGCGAACAACGCGAATCGGGCATACATCCAGCTGTCGCCCGCACTCACCGCCACGAGCATGATGCCGGTCGCGATCATGGGGAGGGCGACGGCGATGGCCAGGAGCGGCCGCTCGCGACGATGCCGCCATGAATGCCACACGCCCAGCATCGCCACCAAGAGCCCGGGCAGTGCCGCCCACCACGTCCAGGAACCTCCCAGCTGGAGCATGAGGTGCCAGCCCTCGATGGCCAGGAGCCCAGGTTCGTCGCCGTCGAGCGCACGGAACTCCCTGCGGATCGACAGGATGTCTGGAATGACCGGGGCGTAGAGCACAAGCGTCAGGGCTGTCCCAGCGAAGGCGACGGCAAGAAACAGTCGCGCTGTTGGGCGAGTGTTTCGCCGCGCCGCGAAGGCGATCGCGACGAGAGCCGCCGCAGCCGTCAGGCACGCAGCGACCAGGTGGCTCCAGCTGGCCATCGCCAACGATGCGGAGGCCAGCAACACCAGCCACGTGCGCGAGCGGGAGCCGTTCGCGCGACAGGCCGCAAGCGTCGCCGCAATGGCGGTCGCGGAACTGGCCATCGCCATGGAGTAGCCGCGCGCCTCCACGCTCTCGAGCACGCCGACGGGCAACAGTGCCGCCACTCCGGCACAGAGCATTCCGACCCGCTTCCCGCCGACGGCGTGGCCAATCCACGCCATCGACCCGATCCAGACGACCGCAGCGATGAGCGAAGGGAGCCTGATCGTCAGCTCGTTCACGCCGCCGGTCGCCGCGATGCTGGCCCAGGAGGCCAGTGATTGGGCGATGTGGTTGGCGGGCGAGAAGTACGCGCCCACGATCGCGCCTGGGCCGTGCAGGACATAGGACTGCAGCGACGCGATCTCGTCGTACCAGAGACTCTCATCGATGCGCTGGACCCGCAAGGCAAGTCCCGCCAAGATGGCGGCGGCGAGCAGCAGCCACGCCCGGCGTCCTGGGCGATCGGCCGGTCCCGCGGAACGTGCGTCACCAGTGGGGCGAAACGACGGCGCGCTGGATGCGACCGGCGCCAGCCCCCTCGTGAGCGGGATGATCGCCGCGAGAGCGATGGCGGACCCTACGAGCGCCCATCGCAGCAGTGTGGCTCCCTCGACAGACGATTCCCGGACCGCCCCGTCCATGATGAGCGGATGCGCGAAGTGCTTCGCGAGGGATCCCGGGTCGATGATGATGGCGAGGACCGCGAGGGCGGTCGCGAGGAGGAAGATGGGCACGGGGCGCGCGAGGGTCAGGGATTGTTCGTCCCGCCCGCCGCTCCCTGCACCGGCACGTCCTTGAACTTCACGTTCTGGGCGATGCCGATCGGCGCCGTCAGCGTGACGTACCGGGACTCGTGCGATGCCACCGGTGCCGGTTGCTTCGGTGCGAACGAGTAGCCGCCTACCTCGCGCTGGACGAAGTCAGGTGCGGTCACGATGAGGCTTCCCTCGAAGTACCGAATGGTGGACCATTCGCCACCATTCTGCTCCCAACCGTCGGTCTCGCAGGTGGCCACGATGAGATCGATCAGTTCGTCCGCCAGTTCCTGCTTCGTCTTGCGCTCGGGTTCGTCGCCGGGGTCGCCGAAGATCGATCCACCGCCGCCTCCGCCGCCGTTGCCGCCTCCTCCACCGCCGAAGCCGCCGCCGCTTCCACCACCGAAGCCGCCGCCGCCACCACCCTGGCCGCCGCCGCCACCACCACCACCTTGGCCACCCTGCTGGATGGAACTGTTGAGGTTGAAGTCGGGTGCATTGTCAAACATGGGCACCTGCCAGAGGAGGTCGTTGACCGGGTAGATCTTGGTGACCCGCGCGCTGCGAATGGCGAGGCGCTCCTTGGGTCCGATCTCGAGGAACCCTTCGCGCAGCTGCCACGTGCAGGGTTCGTCGACGCTGCACTGCTCCAGGATTTGCTCGATGAGCGCAAGCGCCGACACGCCAGAGATGTCGATGGAGATCGGGGTCTCGGGGTCGATGCCGACGTTCTGGCGATCGTCCTGGTATCGGACCACCATCTTGATCGCAAGGGCATCCGCGAGGTATTCGAACACGTCCTTGACGGGCTGGGCCTCGACCTTGAGGGGCACGCTCAGGTACAGCAGGCGACCGAGGATGGCGGCCTTGCCGGTGGCCTCGCGACGAGACTGCTCAGCGGCTTGGGTCCGGGTGACCTCTGCCATGCGCGTGGCCAACGATTGCGCCTGCGCCGTGGCGGTCCACGAGCCGACGCCGAACATCGCGGCGGCGGCGAGGGTGAGTGTTGTGGTGTTGCAGCGGATCGACATTCGAGCCTCCATTACCAGTCCTTCTCTTCAGGCCCCACGCCATCAAGTGTATCCCCGTCAGGGGCTGAGTCGAGCGGGGAGGCCGAAATTGGGGCCGATTCCAGCGCCTGGATGCAGGCGGTGAGTGCCCGCAGCACGAGCGCGGCGTGCCCCAACTCGCTCTGGGTGGACCAAGGCAGCTCTCCGACGGCGCCAACCGCGCCGACCGCCCCAGTCGCTGGGGACCCCCGCATGACACCGACGGCACCAGCCGCGTCAACCGGGAGGATCGCCAGGAACCCCATCGCTGCCGAGATTCGATCCTCGGGCGCCTGAGCCGAAGCCATGGCGATGGCGGGCAGGGCCGAGGCGGCACCGACCCGCGGCGAGCCTCGGGCATCGGCCGGTCGGTGTCCCAGGACGATCCCACCGATGAGGTCAAACTGCCTCGCCCCGGCACCGGGATCGCTCAGCTGCATCGAGCACAGGAGCGCCACGGCGCGGTCGCGTGATTCGCGCCTGGGGGGTGGCTGTTTCGAAGTGGGGTCGATGGCCTGCTCCGCCATGACCAGCCACGCCGTTGCACTTGGGAGGAGCGATGGCGGCAGCTCGTCCCACGCACGGGCAATGGCCGCGCGCGCGTGATCGAGCGCGTCGGCGTCGGCTCCGTTCGCCGCCACGACGGCGAAGGCGTAGACCTCTGGTGCCCGGGATTCATCGATCGGCGGAGTGGCCGAGTTGATGGATTCCATCACCCGCGCCCGGGCCGCGTCGACCCACTCGCCGGTTTGCGCGTCGACGTTGAGTCGTCCACCTTCCGGCCCCGCGGTGGTGGCGACTGCGATGGCGCTGGCCAGTCGGCTGGTCGATGCGTCGGCCTCCCCCGCGGCGCGTCGTGGCAGGCTCTGCAGCGCCGCGCGTGAAGCGCGAAGCGCGCCCTCGCGCTCTTCGCCCTCCAGCAGCGGCAAGGCAGCGACCAGCGCCCACGCGGCAAGGGCCTGTGCAGCGGGGGAGGCGTTGACGTCGCGGAATTGCCCGGTGTCAAAGTCGAAGTGGTCCGAGAGCCCGACCGCTTCGACACCGGTCCGCACCGCCGGATCCTGGATCAGCTCGGCCGAGGGGGCACTGGCGACGATGAATCCAGCCACGTCACCCACGGCCTCCCGCGCCTGGTCGAGCGAGGTCGGCAACCGCATGGCATGCCGACGCATGACGGCGGTCGGGGGCTCGCCCGGCTCTGCAGAAACGAGCCTGGTCGCCGTGGCCCGTCCAAGCCGGACGTCGTGGTCTCGCCGGGCGTCCGCCAGGCTGGCGGCGGGAACGCCGAGCCGGGCGGCAAGGCGAAGCATCGTGCCCGTCCCGTTCGCGGCATCCTGCCTCAGCTGCTCTCCGGGGAGTGACCATGCGAGCTGGCCATCAACCGAGAGCCACAGGGCATCCAGGCCGACGGCGTACATCCCGACAACCTGGTCCCACTCCGTGACCATCAGTTCCTCGGGGTCGTACGCAATCGTGAGTTCCGGGCGGATCGCGCGTGCTGGGTTTCCGTTCGCCTGGACGATGCCGCGGACCAACTCGCTGGCCGTCGCCGTGGCCAGCGCCTGGGCCAGGGCTTGACCAACCGCCCGCTCCAAGGCCAGGGCCCCTGCGCCGGCGGGGGAGCCAGTGTCGCTGGAGTCGGCCCTTCCATGCGCCTCTCCAGTCCCGACCAGCCGAGACCCGACCCAGAGTTGCACCTGCACGAACGTCGAGCCGGCCGACGGCACCCCCACCATGGCGGCCGGAGCGGGGTGGTCAGGCGGGGCCACCGGAGCGGCCGGTGAGGGGTCGGAGGGAGAGGCCAATGACCCTACGCCGGAGGCCACCCTCGTCCACGCTGCGGCGATATCGGGCCATTCATCGACCCCCAAGGCCGCATGAACTGGCAGAAAAAGCGTCAACAAACTGGACAGGCGCCAGAAACGAGCCATCGTGAGAGTGTACGAGTCGGTCCTGCGTCGCTTCCTGCGTGACGGACGCGCGCGAAGGCCCATTGAAGAACTGCCGAACCTCGAGCCCCTCGATGAGTCTTGTAATCGCAAAAGTGGCATCGATCGAGACCTTCCGGCGGCGACTCGTCATCCTCTCCATCCTCAGTTACCTGGCGATCTGTTGAGGCCAGCGGTGCGCGTGTCGCACTGTGCCAGTCCAGTGAGCCAATGAAAACTGGCCCGCACCTCGAGGTGCGGGCCAGTTTCTGTTGGTGGAGTCTGCGCGCGGCGCGAACCGCGCGGGATGTTGGATCAGAACTCGATGCGATCGGAACCCAGGGCGTCGTGGGAATCCATGCCGCCCTTCGTCGGCTTCACGCGGGACTTGCGCGGCTTGGCGTCGCCAGCCTCGGGTTCGCGAGCCGGCGTCGCTTCCGTCGCACCCCACTGGGCACGCTTGAGCGAGAGGCCGATCTTGCGATCCTCGGTGTCGACCCGGAGGATCTTGACGTCCACGTCGTCGCCGGGCTTGACGACCGCCGTGGGGCAGTCGATCTTCTGGTCCGAGATCTCGGAGATGTGGAGGAGTCCCTCCAAGCCATCCTCGAGCTCCACGAAGACACCGAAGTTGGTGAGCTTCGTGACCTTGCCCTTGACGATCATGCCAGGGCGGTAGGCCGACGGGATCGCCTCGACCCACGGGTCCTCGGTGAGCTGCTTGAGGCCAAGGCCCACGCGCTGCTTCTCTTGGTCGACCTCGATGATGACGCACTTGATCGAGTCGCCCTTCTTGATCTCCTCCGAGGGGTGGGAGATCTTCTTGGTCCACGACATGTCGGAGATGTGGAGCAGGCCGTCGATGCCCGGCTCGATCTCGACAAAGGCGCCATAGTTGGCGATGTTGCGGACCTTGCCCTCGATGATGGTCCCGAGCGGGTACTTGTCCGCGACCAACTCCCACGGGTTGACCGTGGTCTGCTTCATGCCGAGGCTGATCTCGAGCTTCTCGCGGTTGAAGTCCAGCACGACCACCTCGACGTCGCCGCCCACGGCGACCATCTCGCCGGGGTGGTTCACGCGGCGTGTCCACGACATCTCGGACACGTGGACCAGGCCCTCGATGCCATCCTCCAGGCGGATGAACGCGCCGTAGGACATGAGGCTGACGACGTTGCCCTTGATGCGGCAGCCGACGGGGTAGCGCTTCTCGATCTCGTCCCAGGGGCTGGCCTCGGTCTGCTTGAGGCCCAGCGCCACCTTCTCGCGCTCGCGGTCGATGTTGAGGACCTTGACGCGGACTTCCTGGCCGGGCTTGACGATCTCGCTGGGGTGCGAGACGCGGCCCCAGGACATGTCGGTGAGGTGGAGGAGGCCGTCGATGCCGCCGAGGTCGATGAACGCGCCGAAGTCGGCGAGGTTGGAGACGATGCCGGTGACGATGTCGCCTTCCTTCACGTCGTTCATGAGGCGCTCGCGGGCGGCGGCGCGCTCTTCTTCGATCAGCTTGCGGCGGCTGATGACGATGTTGCGGCGCTCCTCGTCGATCTTGAGGATCGAGGCGCGGATGGTGCGGCCGACCAGGTCGCCCACGTCCTGCGGACGGCGAACGTCCACCTGGCTGGCGGGGAGGAAGACCGGCACGCCGATGTCGACGAGCAGGCCGCCCTTGATCTTGCGGAGCACCTTGCCCTCGACGACGTCGCCGTCCTTCTTGGTGGTCAGGAGCTGCTCCCAGCCACGGATGCGGTCAGCCTTCCGCTTGGACAGGATGATCGAGCCATCCTTGTCCTCGAGGCTCTCGAGGAGGACCTCGACCGTGTCGCCGATCGCGACGCCGCCGGCGTCATCGAACTCGGCCTTGTCGATCTGGCCCTCGCTCTTGTAGCCGATGTCCACGATCACGAAGTCGCCGCTGATGCCGACGACCTTGCCGTGGAGGAGGCTGTTCTGCGAGTAGTCCTTGTGTTCTTCCGCGGCGAGGACCGCTGCGGTGTCGCCCCTGGAGGTGGCGCCGGCAAGCACGGCCTCGATGGCCGCGGCGTCCAGCGCGATGTCTTCGATCAGGTTGTAGTCAACCATCTGGGAATCGCTGTCTCTGAATTGTGTCCGCCTTCGTGGCGCCACGCGAAGGCGGGGCTGGAAACCATGGAGGCCGCTCGGTGTGCGAGTCCCCCACGGACCATCCGCAGGGGAACGGACCAGTGTACCGGAATTGGCCGCAGGATTCCGCCGTTCAGTCGTTCGGGCCGGACCGCCACTGCTCGGCTCGGCGCATCCGTCGGGCCAGGAAGAGGAAGACGGCCATGCCAGCCACGTTGACCGCGAAGCACGCTGCGAAACTCCATGCGGCACCGCTGATGCCGAGGGAGTTGTCCAGTGACTGATAAATGAACACGATCAGGAAGGGCGCGATCAGCGCGCGGAGCCCATTGTTGGTGACGTGCACCGCCATGTACTCCGAGTCGCGATGCTTGGGCGCGAAGTCCTGGTGACCCAGGTTCCACGCCAGCACGCCTCCGCCAAAGCCGATGCCCAGAAGCACCGAGGCCACGTAGAAGCCGGCCAGCGAACTGGTGAGAGCGCTCGCCAGCATCATCGCGGTCGCCGCCACGAACGACCATCCGTGCACGGCGCGGAACTGGGCAGCGTGAACGCGGGCCATGTAGCGGGCCCAGAGGGGGATCGCCAGCGGCATCACGGCCAGGGGGATGATCGTCGTGGCCAGGATCGATTCCACGTAGCTGGCGTGAAACGCCTCCTCGATGAAGAGGATCTGTGGCGGCGTGATCATCAGGTTGCCCATCCCGAAGATGAACATCCCGATCATGAAGAGCCGGTAGTCCGGGTCATCACGGAGGACCCGCACGAGTGCGGCGGGATTCACGCTGGGCCGCTCGTGGTCCTTGGCCTTCCGCTCCTCGCGCACGATCGACTCCTCGTTGAGCAGGTGGACTCGTCGGTAGATCGCATTGCCAACCAATCCCAGCGCCGCGAGTGCCGGGAAGAGGACGTGGTACGAACGCCCATCCATGTCCATTGATTGGCCGATGGCCAGCCCGGCCAGTGCCAGGATCGCGGCCTGCACCGTGGCCATCTTGCCGGCGACCTGCGCGCGGTTGGCGCGGGGGAAGTTGTGCCGCCAGACCGACGTGCGGATCGTGATGACGCCGGTCCAGCAACAGCGCGAGAGGAACGTCAGGGTGACCACCATCCAGAGGCCGATCGCCGTGACGGGCACGAATGCGATCGCCGCGACTCCCAGGGCCGTGGCCACCTGCAATCGAGCGATGAAGGGAACCTTCCGCCTCCCGTTGGCCCACGCGGCCCACAGAAAACTGCACAGGTTGGCCACGTTGGGTGCGGCCGTGACGGCCGCGACGGCGATGTCCAGTGTCCCCTGATCGATCCCCTGGGCACCCGCGAATCCCTTGTTCACGACTACACCCAGCGCACCGCCTTCCATCGCCCCCAGCATGAACGGCAGGAAGCACCATGAGAGGAGCTCCCGGGCGTAGTTGACCTGGAGGTGCTCGGGCAGTCGCTTCGGGCTGAAGCTGGCCACGACACCGGTGACGGCATCGACAGGAAGCATCAGGAAGCGGCGCATTGGCGGGGGAGGATAGGCATGCCACGCGCTACGATCCGTGCGGCGCCCGTGTCCTCCGGGCGGCATCGGCAGGCCAGTTGTCCGAACCGATGCGTGAACCCTCGGGATCGCTGACAAGTCCGCGACGATGGCCAGGCCTCACGCCCTTGTGGTGGAGTGGAAGGCCGGGATCGATGGACGGCGAGCCCACCTGCAAGCAGGGTTCGGGCCTTCGCCTGCCGTGTCTCGTCGCACTCCGGTGCACGTCACACGCCCGGAGGACACGGGCGCCGTCCGGCGCAACGGCACCTGTGCTCACTTCGGTTCGATCGCGCGGAGGTCGATGTCATCCAGGCGCTGCCATCGTCGAGGCGGTGCGGGAGCGTTGAGGTGTCCCAGCGACAGCGGAATCGTGAGCTCACCATCCCAATAGGGCACCCCTCCGGCGGAAGCGGATGCCGTCGACGCGCCCGATCCCCTTTGACCATTTGGGAGGGGCGGGAGCGTGTCCCGAAACGCGAGGTCCCGGTCGCCAGTGATCCGAACGGTCCATCCAGTCGTGGAGGCGACGGCACGGCGGAGCGCGTCGATGTCTTCAACCGGCACTTCGTACTCGCTGCCCGTTCCGTCCCAGAGCATGCGGGAGAGTCGGCGGATCGAAGGGCCCTCGCGGACCTCGACGCGAAGGCCGACATGGGGCGGACGTTGTCCCGGCGAGGCGGTCCGGCGTGGGTCAAACCTGAACCCGAATCGGTCTCCCTCTCCCCAGTACCAGAGCGATGGCCCCAGTGCCTCCAGGATGGCGGCGTCCAGCTCGGGAGTGTGCGTTCCGACGGCTTCAACGGCATGGCGCACGACGTGGGCGGAGATCGACTCTTCGGCCCATTCGCTCCAGGCGGCATCGGGTGCCGATCGCGACCGGAGGCGGAGTCGCACGGGGATCACGTCTCCCAGCTGGCCAGTGGAGTCCAGTGGAATCCCGATGGATGATTGCCCCGGGGCGGCCGGGGTCCACGCGTATCGACGCGCGGGCTCGTCGGCCACGATCACCTCGACTTCACATTGTCCCATCTGGGATTCCCCCGATGCCCCAAGCAGGGTCCACGGACTGTCGACCGCCATCCAGAGCAGGGGGCTGGATCCCTCGGCGGCGTGGATGGTGGGTGAGGGGCCAGCGGGCAGCCAGCGAAGTCGTGGCAAGGCGCGTCGGATGGATGCCGCCCATCGGGCGGACGCCTCCACGCATCGTTGGTCTTCCTCTCGGAGCGCGATCGACTGGAACCATGCCAGGACGACTTGGCCGAGCGGCGACTCAGGATCTTGGACAACCGTGTCCACGGCCAGGTCCATCGCCGGAATCAACTCGGCTCCGGGGGTTGACCAGGCCACGCGGCGTGCCAACTCGTCGCAGGCATCGCGCGACCAGTCCGTCGGCGGGTTGGCCTGTCCCACCCAAGCCAGGGCGCCGCTTGGCACCAGGGACATCGGCTTCCACTCGAACGAGCCGGAGCGGTAGGCGATCAACACGGGGAACGCCGCGGATGCCAGGAAGAGCGCGGTGCCGCGCGCGCGTCGAGGCGCGTGACGTCGGCGGAATCCGCGGCCGGGGGTGAATCCACACTCGGCGCAAGGCGAGCACGCGGACCCGGTTGGTTCGCATGCCCCGGCGGGAGGCTGCTGGTGGTCGCATCGGGGGCAGTGGCGGTGCGCGGAGCGTCGGCCGACGCAGGCGACCACGCCCAGGCCGGCCAGTGCCGTCGCTCCCGCGATCGCCACCACGACCCAGATGAACTCAAGCCCCCATGGGGTCATCGCACCATCGCCCAGCGCAGCAGCTCCATCGGTGTGGGCGTCTTGCCTTGCATGAGCACGCCCACCCGGAAGATGCGGGAGGCGACCCAGAGGAAGCCAATGCTGGCCATCACGGAGAGGCCAATCGTCGCCGGGATCTGCCAGAAGGGGATTGGCTCGGCGGTCCCGGTGGCGCGAAGGATCATCACGAAGGGAGTGAGCGGCGGGATGAAGCTCGTGATGACCGCGACCCAGCCATTGGGGTTCTCGCTGATCGGAAGCCAGAGGATCAGCGGCACCATGACGACGAGCATGACGGGGCCCACCAGCGACTGCGCTTCCTTCAGGTCATTGACCGCGCTGCCGACGGCCGCCATCATCGCGGCGACCATGAAGTAGGCGGTCACGCCGTAGCACACCAGGAGCAGGAGGCTCATGGGGGTCACGAGGTCTGCCATCGCGGCAAAGACCAGCCCGGCGACGCCGAGCGAACCGTAGATGCCAAGCATGAGGAGCGACACGAGACCCTGGCCAAGCACCTTGCCGGTCAGCAGCTCGAAGGGGCTGGCCGCGCTGAGCAGCACCTCCATCACCTTGTTCGACTTCTCTTCGATGGTCGAGGTGAGCAGCTGATTGGCCCCGGTGAAGACCACCATCCACATCAGCATCATGAATCCCATGGGAATCAGCATGCGTCCGGCGGCACTCTCGGGGGCGACGTTGCCGTCTTCCGAGACCCGGATGGCCGTCTCCTCGGGGGCGGCGAGGAGCGCCTTCAAGGCGTCGTGGTCTTCGCCCGCGGCGTCCAGCCGAGCCTTCACGATGCCGTCACGGATCGACCGAGTGAAGAGGCTGGTGTGGCTGGGCGACGTCCACGTCGCCACCGCCAAGGTGTAGGTCGCCTGTTTCTCCGGAGGTGCGGCAAGCAATCCTTCTGGGACGATGGCATAGGCGAGGCAATCACCGACCTTGAGAAGGTTCTTGAGCTCGGATTCCGGTTTGGTGGTCGACTCAAAGCGAACGGAGACCGTGTCGGCGCTGGCCCCCGTCGCAGCCAGCAGCCCGGCGGTCCCACCCGCGCCCGATGTCCCGACCTCGGCGAAGTCCGCCGCGGGATCCAGCTGTCGCGCGAGGATCGACTCCAGCGCCGCCTGCGCCGCCGGGGCGACCGTGCCGGAGGGATCGAACACCAGGACTCGACCGGTGACCGCGCGCGGGCCCTCGTGCAGGAGCGCCGGAATCACGGCGAAGGTCACGATCATGATCCCCGGCACGATGAGCACGCCGAAGATGAAGGCCTTGGTGAAGACCATCGAGACAAACTCGCGCCACGCGACGGCGGAGACGCGACGGGCAAAGTGCGACGAACGCGATTTCGTCATGACGGCACTCCCGAGGAGGCCCGTGTCGTGGCGGACTCGGCGGCCGCGCCCCCCACGAGGTGAATGAAGACGTCGTCCAGCGTGACGCGAGCCTCCTGGATGGATCGGACGTCGACCGACTCCAGGATCCGCCGCATCACGGAACGCTGGTCGGCGTCGTTGGCCAGGTCGATCCGGATGGTCTTCCCATCCTCGTTCGGCACTGCCGCGAGGACACCATCCAACCCGAGGATCGTGCTGGCCGCGTGGGTTGCGCCGGCGACGGGCTCCGCTTCCAGCGCTCGCAGTCCAGGCTGCCGGAGCGCATCGACCACCGACGCATCCAGCAGCTTGCGCCCACGGTTGACGAGCATGACTCGATCACACAGCCGCTCAGCCTGTTCCATCTGGTGGGTGGAGAAGAGGATGGTCGTTCCCCGCTCGCGAAGGGCAAGCACCTCGGACTGGAAGAGCCTTCGATTCACGGGGTCCAGGCCGCTGAAGGGCTCGTCCAGGATGAGCACCTCCGGTTCGTGGATGATCGAGCTCACGAACTGCACCTTTTGCTGCTGGCCCTTGGAGAGGTCGGAGCACTTGCGATCCATGATGCCGGGAAGTTCCATGCGCTCCAGCGCCTCGGCCGCCCGGCGCCGCGCTGCGAGGCCCGCCAACCCCTTGAGGCGACCCATGTAGGCCATGAACGCGCCGACCTTCATCTTGCGATAGAGCCCCCGTTCCTCCGGCAGGTACCCCAACCGATCCTTGGCGTCGATGGGATCGCCGCCGAGCACCCTGATCGAGCCGGCGTCGGGCCGGATGATCGCAAGGATCATGCGGATCATCGTGCTCTTGCCCGCGCCGTTTGGGCCCAGGCAGCCGCAGATCTCGCCGCGCTGCATGGTGAAGTCGATGCCGTCCACTGCCCGAACGGCGCCAAACTGCTTGGCCACACCACTCAACTGAATGACCGAATGCGTCTCGTTCACTGCGGCGTGTTTCCTGGCACGGAGGGCTGCGACGGGGCGCGCTGTGGCTGGAACTCCAGTTTTTGCGCGCGAAGGGCGTTGGCGCGCTGCTTCACGATGGGCGGCGCGGCGAAGTGGGCGGGGCTCAGCGTGTCGGCGGCGACATCCGAGAATCGAACTTCCGTCGTCGTGTCGCCGGACACGGTGGTGGTCAGGAGCGGCAGGAGAAACCCCGTCTCGCCGCCGACCCGCACGCGCTCCGTCCACCGCACGATCGCGCCGACCTCGTCCACGTCCCGTTTGGAGATTCGCATGGCGAGCGGAATGTGGTCCGCCTGGTCCAGCAGCAGTTCCGACCAGCCGCCGCCGGACCTCCAGATGCGCACGATGTCGACCGGCACGCCGTCAAAGACGTCTGGCTGCCGGATGTCCCAGGCGAGCCCCTTCGTGGTGATCGCGCGCGAGTAGACGTCCAGCACGTCGGCAGCGAGCCCTTGCTGCATCACGGCGCGTGGCTCGACCAACCGGACTTGGCCCGTCGAAGAATCGGCCGACCAGGCATCCTGTCCATCGAAGCCCCGCTCGACAATGGCGTCGTTCACCGGCATCCGCTGCCGAATGATGACTTCGCCACCCGAGCCGAGCAACATGGAGAGGTGAAGGCCCGGGCCCGAACCGGACGCCTTCATCGTGAACTGGAGCGACTTCAGCCGGGCAAGCGGAGCCGGCCCACCGACGGCGTCCCATGACCGCTGCAGGACGGCACGCACATCCGGCGGCATGTCCGCCGGGAGTTCGCGGGCATTGCGCTGCGTCGCGACCATCCGGTGCTCCTGGTCGGCGGGCGCCTGAACGGGCGCCGTGGGAACAGGGGCGGTGGCGGCGGGTGCCGTGTCCTGGAGGGCGATACACAGCACGCCGATCAATCCAGCGGATGTCATGGGGTCTCGTTTGCGGTGGACGCAGCGGGAGCGGCCGCGTCACCCTTGTCCTTCTTCTGCTTGACCAGCGTCTCCACTTCGGGAGGCAGCGCGAAGATCGAGTCGTCGATTGGGTCGAAGGACACGTCCTTGAACTCCATGACCTGCGACTGGCCCATGGTCTTGCTCGTGAACTTGGTCGCGACCTTGACCGCGCCAAACTCCTTGTAGTCGCCGATGACCGTGGTGGCCTCGATCGTGCCCATCTGGCTGGAGACCTTGTCGCGCGAGCCGATGAGGAGGCCGCTCTCGCGGTCGTAGAACTGCGTCGACACATTCTCGCCCTTGGAGCAGCGCAGGAGGACGCACGCAGTTCCTTCAAAGGGCTCGATCCCGACCACCGCTACCTCGTCAAACGCCGTGCGCGGGTCGGAGCCGACGCCCTTCGACTCATTCCGCATCGACTCCAGGTCCTTGTCATCGATGAGCGTGGTGCCCATCATCGGGTTGGACTGCCAGCCGACGTCGCCCACGATGCCCGTTTGGATGTCACCCATGCCCGGGAGCGTGATCTTCATGATCATGCGTTCCGGGTCCGAGGCCATCCAGATCGTGAGGTCGCCAGACATCCCCGCGCCGGGGATCGTGAGCGTTCCCTTCATGGTGAACTGCTTGACCCCATCGGCGGCCTGCTTGCCACCGACCGCGGAAAGGAACTTCTCGACGACCGCGTCCACGGTCGGGAGGTCGGCCGGCTGGGCGGCCGGCTGCGGTGCCGGCTGCTGATTCGGCGTGGGCTGCTTCTCAGCCTGGGCCAGCGCCCCAGCGGCGATGGTGAAGGAGGCGAGGCAAGCGCAGAGGGCGGAGAGGTGACGAGGCGATCGAGAAAGTCGCGGGGTGGGCATGGCGTTAGTTCTCAGGAGTGCCAGTGGCGGCGGGGCGTGGTGGTGCGCCGAGTGCGATCCATTGAAGGGCCTGGCGCAGTGTGGGATCGGGGGAGGCACGATAGTCGACCAAGGCGGGCGCGGGTTCGATCGTTGGCCTGACGCCGACGCCTTCGATCGAGCTGCCGCTCGTGACGCGGAAGTCGGCGACGGCATAGAGGAAGACATCGCCCGAGGGAAGCGTGGCCAGGCTCGCGGGAAGTGCGGCGCCGGCACTTGGTCCCCCGAACGCCTCGGCGCGGCCGACGTCCACCATCCCGCCGGCGAACACTTCGCTCGTGCTGCCTGTCTGTGAATCGAGCAGAATCGCAAGCGGCCCGTCGAACGGCTTGACCGCTCGACCGCCGGCCGCGACGGTGCGCGGCTGCGCCAGAAAGTGAATCGTCCCGGTGCGCGCGATCATGTCGCCCAGATTGGTCGGTTCCTGGACGAAGTGGCCCGCGAAACCGGCGGCCATCAGGCCGATGCCTCCGGGATTTCCACGAAGGTCGATCACCATGGCGTCACAGCCCCGGTGTTCGTCGATGGCCTGGTCGAACGCTGCGGCGATCGACGGGAACCATGCGGTGAACGAGATGTACCCGACGCGAGGGGTCGAGCCGCCGCCGGCGGGCGTCGCCCCGCACTCCAGCCAGTCCCCGGCGCCGAGCTCGCGGTGGCTCAGTTCGACCGTGATCGGTGGAAGGACCCCAAAGCTCACCTTGCTGGAGCGATCTCGCTCCAGCGTGAGCGTGGCCTCGCGGGGCGCGTCGTCCGGCCCGCGAAACGACACGGATTTCGCGGTTTCCGGTGCGCCGCCGAGCCTCTCCTCCACCATCCGCTCGGCGACCAGTTGCCGCAAATGGTCCGGCACCTCGTCGCCGATCGCGCTGGTGACCAAGTTGCCGTCGATGGAATCGACCACCCAGCCGGCCTGGACACCGGCCGCGGCTGCGGGGGACCCGGCCTTCACTTCGGTCACGACGTACGAATCATCGACGAATCGCACGGAAAGACCGCTCAGGCCATCTTCGGCCTGCGCAGCGTTTTCCTTCGGTTCATCCCACCCCCCTGGTGGCATCACGCCAAAGTGACTCTGGCCCAGGCGCGCGAGCATCTCGTTGAGGAGGTTTCGCAGTTGGGCGCGAGTCGTGACGGCTGCGGCGCGTGGCGCAAACTCGACTCGGACCGCTGCCCAGTCGACACCGTTGTAGTCGGGGTCAAAGTGATTCTCGTTCACCAGTTCCCAGCAGGTCTCGAAGCTCTCCACGGCCGTCGCCATGTCGATGTCTCGACGGGGGGCCGAAGCCAGCGCGGCAGGGGACGAAGCGGCCCCGGCGGCCGGTCCCCGTGACGACCGGGACAACTCGTCGGGTGCCATCGGCACGCCGCCCGTGCGGCAGCCAACGAGTGCCCCGCCCCCGATCGCCAGCGAGCAGGCGATGCTGCGCGCAGGGGTGGCGTGGAACAAGCGCGTCGTTCGTCGGGTCTGGGAGCGGTGAGACATGGGCACAATCGTAGGCGTGCTGGCGTGGCGTGCCGAGCGCGGCGGCAGGTCATTCATCCGTTCTTGCGGATAAAAGCACGAAGGCGTAGCCTTGACCGGGAATGCCGACGCCCACCCTGCTCGCGAGAATGGATCGAGGCCCAGTGCTCTTCGACGGGGCGATGGGAACCAGCGTGCATGCCTGCCCCGACTGCGCCGCAGGGGACTACCTCGGCCGTGACAACTGCATCGACGTCCTGGTGCGGAGCCGTCCTGACATAGTCGAGCGGATTCACGCATCCATGTTCGCCGCGGGCGCGGACATCGTGGAGACCAACTCGTTCGGGGCCAATCGACTGGTGGCCGCCGAGTTCGACCAAGAGCTTGTCGGATGGGCGCGGGAGCTCAATGTGGAAGCGGCACGCCTCGCCCGTCGCGCAGCCGAGCGTGCGGCGTCGCCGGGCCGGCCCAGGTTCGTGGCGGGATCGATGGGCCCAGGGACCAAGCTCATCACGCTGGGGAACACGGCGTGGGAGCCCATGCTCGAGTCCTACCGGGAGCAAGCCGAGGGACTGCTCGAGGGAGGCGTCGATGCATTCATCATCGAGACGTGCCAGGACCTCCTGCAGATCCGGTGCGCGGTCACCGCGTGCCTGGAAGCGCTGGAGCGGGCGCGCCTCTCGCCGCGTGATCGCCCCATCTTTGTCTCCGTGACGGTGGAGACATCGGGCACGCTGCTCCTGGGAAGCGACGTCCGCGCGGTGGTGAACGCCCTCTCCCGGTACCCCGTCGAGAGCCTCGGCCTCAACTGCGCCACGGGGCCCATCGAGATGCTGCCGCACGTCGCCGGGATCGCGCGGGAGTGGGATCGGCGCATCAGTGTCATCCCCAATGCCGGGCTGCCCGTGCTCCTGGACGGGAAGACCCACTACCCATTGCAGCCAGATGGATTCGCCAAGGCGATGCGACGGTTCGTCGAGGAACTCCCGGTGGATGCGGTGGGGGGCTGCTGCGGGACGACGCCGCAGCACATCGCCGGGTTGCGAGAACTGCTTGACGGCACCACGCGCGGCCAGCGCGCCCCCGCCGCACCCGTGGCGGCGGCCAGCAGCCTCTATTCCGCCGTGGAGTTCAGGCAGGACTCCTCCTTCCTCGTCGTCGCCGAACGCCTGAATGCCAATGGGAGCCGGAAGTTCAAGCGACTCCTGGACGCCGAGGATTGGGATGCCCTCATGGCGATGGCGCGCGAGGAAGTGCGCGACGGAAGCCACGTGCTTGACGTCTGTGTCGACTTCGTCGGCCGCGACGGCGTGCGCGACATGCGTGAGCTGGCCTCGCGGCTCGTGCGGCAAGTGGATGCGCCGCTCATGCTCGACTCCACCGACGCGCGCGTCTTGCGGGCCGGGCTCGAGGCGGCGCCCGGACGGTGCATCGTCAACAGCGTGAACCTGGAGGACGGCGAGCGTCGGCTGGACGAGGTGTGCCCGCTCCTGCGCCGGCACGGCGCGGCCGTCGTGGCGCTCACCATCGACGAGGATCCCAAGGCGGGGATGGCGCGCACCGCGGCCAGAAAGCTGGAGATCGCAACGCGGCTCCACGGCCTGCTGACCTCGAAGTGGGGGATCTGCGAGGAAGACATCTTCTTTGACTGCCTGACGTTCACGGTGGCCACCGGGAACGAGGATGATCGACGGCTCGGGCTGGAGACGCTTGAGGGGATCGAGGCGATCGCGAAGGCCTTCCCCCGATGCCAGTCCGTGCTGGGCGTCAGCAACATCTCGTTCGGGCTCAAGCCGGCGGCGCGCACCGTGCTCAACAGCGTCTTCCTCTCGGAGGCGAGGGAGCGGGGCCTGGCCGCCGCCATCGTCCATGCTTCCAAGATCCTGCCGCGCGACCGCATCGATGCGGGCCGATGGGAAGCCGCGCACTGGCTGCTGCATGATTGCCGTGGCGAGCGACGCCCGGCCGGGACGCCGCCCGAGTTTGACCCGCTCATCCACTTCATCGGCCTCTTCCCCGACGGCGAAGAGGCGGCCGAGGCCAAGGCCACGCTGGCCGACCTCCCGATGGAGGATCGGCTCCAGGCCCACATCGTCCAGGGTGACGACGCAACGCTCCAGGAGACGCTGGACGAGGCGCTCCTGACCTACTCGCCGCTGGACATCATCAACAATCACCTGCTCGCGGGAATGAAGGTGGTGGGAGATCGATTTGCCGACGGCCGCATGCAGCTGCCGTTTGTCCTGCAGAGTGCCCAGGTCATGAAGAAGGCGGTCGCGCTCCTGGAGCCGGCGATGCAGCGCTCGGGCGCCGTCGGGCCCGCGCGCGCCAAGGTGGTGCTCGCCACCGTGTCGGGTGACGTCCATGACATCGGCAAGAACCTGGTCGACATCATCCTCACCAACAACGGGTACCAGGTCTTCAACCTCGGCATCAAGCAGAGCATCGCGCAGATTCTGGAGGCCTTCCGGGCGCACCAGGCGGACGCAATCGGGATGAGCGGGCTGCTCGTCAAGAGCGTTGGCGTCATGGAGGAAAACCTCCGTGAGCTCAACGCCCTCGGTGTCGCTGCCCCGGTCATGCTGGGCGGTGCGGCGCTGACCAGGCACTACGCGGAATCACACTTGCGCGGGGTCTACGAAGGCCCGCTCTACTACGGCCGCGACGCCTTCGAGGGACTCAGCGTCTGCGATGCCATCGCCGAGGGTCGGCTGGACGCACTGGAATCCCAGATCGATGCGCGATTGGCGAAGCGACGTGCCGCGGATGCCGTCGTCGCCGGTCGCGCCGAGCGAGAGCGTGCCGCCGCGACGGCGGTCGAGGACCGGCCGCTGCCGGCCCGCAGCCACGTGGCGACCGACGTCTCGATCCCGACGCCGCCGTTCTGGGGGTCCAGGGTGGCGACCGCCCTCCCGCTCGCGGACATCTTCCCCTTCGTCAATCGTGTGGCCCTCGATCGCGGGCAGTGGGGCTTCAAGCGCGGCGCGATGGACGATGCCTCGTACGCCGCATTCCTTCGCGAGCACGCCGAGCCCATCTTCCGGCGGCTGTGCGACAGCGCGCTCACGTCAGGGGTCCTCCAGCCGGGCGTCGTCTGGGGGTACTTCCCCTGTGCGTCGGACGGCGACAGTGTCGTGGTCTTTTCGCCGGAGGACCATGACCTCGAGGTCGAGCGATTCACCTTCCCACGCCAGGAGGGGCGAGAGCGACTCTGCATCAGCGACTTCTTCCGGTCGATCGATTCACCCGGTCGCGATTGCCTCGGGCTCCACTGCGTCACCATGGGAAGGCACGTGAGTGAACGCACGCGCGAGCTTTTCGAAACCGGCGAGTACGCGGAGTACCTGTTCCTGCACGGCTTTGGCGTGGAGTGTGCCGAGGCGCTGGCTGAGCTCTGGCACAAGCGGATCCGCGCGGAACTGGGGATCGGGGAGAGTGACTCGCCCGACACGCGGAAGCTCTTCACACAGCACTACCGCGGCAGTCGATATTCGTTCGGCTATCCGGCGTGCCCCGAGATGGCCGACCAGGTCAAGCTCTTCCGGCTGCTCCAGCCGGAGCGCATCGGCTGCACGCTCACCGAGAACTGGCAAATCGACCCGGAGCAGTCGACCAGCGCGATCATCGTGCATCACCCGCAGGCGAAGTACTTCGCGGTCTAATCGTCGAGACCCATCGGCTTGCCACCGGGAGCACCGCGGCGCCGGCCATCCCAAGCACCGCCCCGGTGGCGATGTCGACCAGGTGGTGCTCATGCACGTAATACGTGGAGGCCGCGACGGCGGCGGCCCATGCCCAGAGCCAGGGTGCCGCCCGCGGGCCCAGGCGCGGTGCGAGCGCCGCAGCGATCACCACCATGTAGGCCACGTGGAGGCTGGGTGCGTATCCGCCGGCGCCGGGGTCCGGTGCGCCCACGGTCGCGGCCAGTGGGGCCCACACTCCGGAACCACCTTCAAAGCCCAGCGTCATCGGAAACAGGGCAAAGCAGGTGGAGGCCACGATCCCCAGCACCAACATCACCGTGGCCAGGGGCAGGTAGTCCCGCACGTCGCGAAAGGCGAACGGAACCAGCAGGACGGCGAGGTCCTGCGACACGTAGCACGGGACCATCCACGCCACGAATGGCGCCGTGCGCTCAAAGTCGAAGTAGGGCTGCGCCGGCGAATCGGCAGCGGATGCGATCGCACAGCCAATCGTCCACACCGCACCGAACCAGAGGAGCCAGCCGACCTGGAACAGTGCCAGGGGGAAGATTCGCTCGACGGTCCACGGCAACGACCCAAGCGGCACGCGGTCGGAGCGGGGAGTCGACGCGGTGCGCCGACCTCGGACCGTGAGCGTGATGGTGGCTTCGCGCATCGGCGTAGTCTCTGCCGCCTTGAGCGTCGCCGCAAGTGAGATCGTTGGCCTGTCCCTGGCCGTCGGCCTCGGCGTCGCGGCCCGGGTGACGGTTCACGCCGTGGATGACTCCTTCGGGCGACCTCGATGGCGATCCACCCTCTGGTGCAACCTCGCCGGGTGTGCGCTTGCGGGGGCCGTGATGCCGCACGGTGGTGGAAGCCCGACGCCGTGGTGGGTCATGCCAGCCGTCGGTGCGCTGGGCGGATTCACTACCTACAGCGGGACCTGCCTGGACACCGTCACGCTCGCGCGCGAGCGGCGTCCCATCACAAGCATCTTCGTCTTGGTCACCACGCTGGTCGGAGGGACATTCCTGGCGCTGTGGCATGCGCGCGAGTCTGCCTGGCTCCTGTTCCCCGTCCTGGCCCTGTTGTGGATGGCGCTTGGGTTCCGAGCGCGCGAGGCGCCTGATGGACGGGTGGAGCCAGTGGGGCCATCGAGCCCGCCCCTGCGCTCTCCCCTGCGCTCGCCCCTGCGCCATGTGGTCCTCGCCGCGATCGGTGGAGTCCTTGGCGGAGCGATCCGCGTCGCGGCCGAGCCATTCCTGGCTGCGCTCGGTGTCGCCCATGCGGAGCGATGGTCGATGCTCGGAGCGAACCTCGCGGGTGCTGCCTTGATCGGGGTGGTCGTCGCCCGCGCCGCGGGGGATCGTGCCGGCGCGTTCTGGCGCACCGGGTTCTGCGGCGGACTCACCACCGTGAGCGCACTCGCTGCGGCCAGCGCAGGGAGCGCGATCGCCGGGGATCGCCCCGTGGCGTTCTTCCTGCTCATCGTGACCCTCGTCGTGGGACCATCGCTGACACTGGCGACCGAAGTCGCCGCGCGGCGGGCGTAATCGTCAGTGCGGTTAGAGTGGGCACATGCCTGATCGCGCGATGCCACCGACTCACTTGCACTCGGCCAGCGAACTTCGACAACTGTGGAAGCCACTGCGGGATTCGTACGCGGCGGCGCACCTCTACGAGCACACTCGCGTGCGGATCCATCGCGCATTCACGTGGCTCGAGGCCGCCGAGCGCGCGGCGGGGCAGGACGCCGCAACCTCGCTCATCGACTCGTGGTCCGGCCTCATGGCGCTCGCCTCACAGTGGGACGATTCGTCCAATGCCCCGATCCCAGCGGCGGCAGCGCTGGGATCGTTCATGGAACGGCTGCGGGCGATCGATCACGACGGTGTGCTGGCGACCCTCGCCCGGCAGCGCGACGCCGCGATCCAGGCCATCATCGATGACGACTACGTTGCGGAACTTGGGCTCCGGCCCCCGGCCCCTGTCCCCGGTGCCCCCGGTGCCCCGGGTGCCCTCGATCCGGATCGACTCGACCGCGCGCTCACCGTGATCCACGTCGTGTGGCGGCAACTCACCGAGGGCGGCACGGCCCATGGCAGTGCCCCGATCCGGCGCGTCGTGGAGCGGTGCGCGCGCGTTGCCTTTGACGTTGCCCTTGCCGCCGTCAACATCGTGACCTGCCATGGGTACGCCGAGGAGTGGGGGCCGTTGTGTTTTCCTCCACCGCGAGAAGCGCGCTCGACGTCGATGACCGCCTGGAGCCTGTTGGCTGGCCTTGGCGTGACGGGGCTGCTGGGAGCCACGGCGGCGGCCGGGGCCGTGGCGCTGGCCGGCGATGTCGCGTCGGCGGCCGCGCCTGCGGAAGCCTCGTGGGGGAGCGGCGCGCTGGACGCCTGGCTCACGCTGGCGGGGCGCATGCATCCCTTCCTCATTCACTTCCCTGTGGCCCTCGTCCTGGTGGCCTTTGCCGCAGAGCTCTGGCGGCTGGTCACGCGACGAGCGGGCCCCTCGCCGATCACGATCCCCCTCGTCGCCATCGCCGCCTGCGGTGCGGTTGCTGCAGCGGCCACTGGATGGCTCTTCGCGGCTTCGGGCGGGGAGGATGGCGACTGGACCCTGTGGCTCCATCGCTGGGGAGGCACGCTGTGTGCGGTCCAACTCCTGGGAGTCTGGTGGCTGGCTCGCCGCACGGTGCGGGAGCCGGGAACGACGCGCCGGTTCCGCGCGGCCCTCGCCGTCGGCGCAACATTGATCGCCGGCGTCGGGCACTTCGGCGGCGAACTGGTGTACGGCGACGGTTTCGTGGAATCGGCCCTCGATTCGGCGATTTCGAGGACCTTCGGACTCGCCTCTCCCTCGTCGGCGAGCGGAGGGGTCGTGTCCGACTTCGGCACGGGCTCCGCGCCGGACCTGGCCAACGTCAGCTTCGCCCGTGACGTGCAGCCGATCCTTGAGGATCGGTGTGTCGAGTGCCACGGCACACGCAAGAAGAAGGCGGGCCTCAGTTTCACGCCTATCGAGTCCGCGCTCGCCTGGGTGCCGGAACGCATCGGTGACAACCCAGCCATCGCCCCGGGCGACCCGGAACAGAGTGAAGTGATGCATCTCGTGACGCTTCCCGAATCCGACGAAGACGCCATGCCCCCGGAGGGTGCTCGCCTCACCGCAGGCCAGATCGCGACCATCCGCGCCTGGATCGAGCAGGGCGCCAAGGTCAACTGAGCACGATCGACGACGGGGCGATGGTCCCAGTGCCGATGCCTAGCGGCCGCCGGCCCCTCCGTCGCTTGACCACGCCTGGTGCGTGAGGCTCGCGACCTCAATCGCCATTTGATGGCCACCGACTCGGTGCCAGAAGCGAACCTCCTCATGGAGCACCCGGACCTGCTCGAGCACCATGTCGACCGTCGCCGGAGGTGAGTCAGGTTCAAGACGGGCGGCAGACTCCGGCGCACTGGATTCCCGAGCCCCATCAGGTGGATCGACCGCCGGATGCGGGGCTGGCTCGGACATGGCTGGCGCCAGGCCAATGCGATGCAGCGCCTCACGGCCCGCTCGACCCCCGTCTGGCTGCGACGCGAGGCACGCTTCCAGGGGCCATCGCCGTCGCTCACTCGCCAACGGATCGCCGCGAAGGAGGCCATCAGTGTCCCACTCGACGGCGTCCACGCGAAACTCGGCGACTGGGGTCAGGCCACCGGGTCGGGATCCGACGAGCGAGTGGCGCGTCCAGCAGCCATCACGGCGCCTCGTGGCGAGCGAAACCAGCCATCCGTCGCACACTCGCAGGCGTGCGGACATGCGCTGGTGGCCACGCGCCCCCCAAAGGCTCCACGCCGACTCGATTGGAATCGACTGGGGTGGGACAAGTCGCATTGGCAGCCACTGCGTGCGTTGGATGGATGCCATGCGCCACCAATGGCTCGCGGCGTCGAAAATGTCGTAGGCGTCGCCAATCGGTTGGAATGGGATTTCCGCGAGGAGTCGACAGTCCCTCGGGGAGGGGATCACGCCACCAGAGACCTGCTCCACCCCGACGATTCCGCCGTCGAATGAGAGTTCCAGCCCGACTGGCCATACCGGGAAGTCGAGGCAGTCGAACGGCTGGGGCGGGTCACACCACCGCACGCGCGCGTGAAGCGTCGATCCATCCCAGGAGCACTCCCAGTGCAGCTGGACCGGGAGGTCGCCTTCGGGCCCCATCGCGGACCAGGTAGAGCACCACACGGTTCGAGGGAGTGCCGGCTCGTGCCCCTCGCACCAGAGCCGGAGCTCAAGCAGCGCCCCGACGTGCCAGTCGGCCGATCGCTTTCTGGCGGCAAGCGTCGCTCGCCCTTCCTCCGCGAAGCTGGCCTCCAGCGCCTCGAGCAGCGAGGCTTCGGCGACGGAGTTGCCTCCCGACGGTGGGCCGACAAGCCGGGCGCACGCCGCAGCGTGGGAAAGGCTGGCGGCGAGTGCCGCCGCCAGCCCGAGTCGTACGCAGGACGGCTCCATCACTGCGCCCACAGGGCGATCGAGGCCGTGGCGATCGCCGCGCACGAACCGTTGTCGTCCACCGATCCCGCGGCGCCGGCGACCGTGATGCCGACCGCACGAAGCGTGATCGACTTGTTCGTCCAGGCGCAGTAGGTGCGGTCCGGCTTCACGATGAAGGTCGCGCTCCCACTGTGCGAACCGGTGCCGTCCACCTCCCACGCCCCTTCCGAGTTCAGCGACCCCTGGATGCTCGGCGTGTCGATGCTGACGACCGACCCAAAGTTGCCCTCGACTTCCCACGACTCACTGGCGGAGTTGTAGCCAACGATGCCGTTCAATGCCGTCGGTCCGATGGAGGCGTTCGCGTTGCCACGGCTGGAACAGAACCCCCCGACCGACCCGCTCGCAGCGGCCGTGCAGCCGGCTCGTGGTGCCGCGCTGGCGGAAATGTGCAGCATGGCCCCACCCATCGCCGCGAGGTTCACTTCGCGCGGACACGCCGGCCCATCCCCACGCCACAGGTCTCGCTCGATGGAGGCGTAACTCGCCTCGATGTCCAGCGAGTGGCTCCCGGCGTCCCAGAAGGAACTCTTCCCCAGCAGGCTCACCTGTGCCCAGGCCAGGTGCCGGGCGGCCTGCGCCGAAGCGGTGGTGTAAAAGCGGCAGGACCCGACGGACGTGGTGAGTGACTCGCGGTGCGGCGTCGGCGGATTGAACCGCGAATCTTCGTTCACGCGCTCCCACAGGCCGGTGCCGCAGTCGCATTGGTCGGTCTCGCCGTCACCGTCGGGAGGGTCGGGGTCGTCGCACAATCGTTCGATGCTGGGGCAGGGGTATCGGACCGTGGCCGAGGTCTCGCTCCCGGCACCGCTAGAGCCGGGATGGCCATCGCTGGCCATCGACGCCGCGCCGAGGGCGAGCATCGCCGCGAGACCTGCGAGTGCGATCGTCCAGGCCAATCCCTCCGAACAGGCGTCGCGTGCCAGCAAGCCGCTTGCGGCCGAATCCGCCGTCTCCACCGTCGTGTCTCGATTCTGTCTCATGTCAATCTCCTGCGGACCGTGTCCGCCCGTGATGGGACGCTTCCGGCACCGACCGACACCCGAAACGTGGCCGGAAGCGTCGGCATTGTGGACTGGATTTCCCGGACGCTCCACATCGAGGCCTTTTTTCCGGAACTTTGGCCACGCGCCACCGGGCGTACGATGACACTGACGAGCACCCGTAGCTCAGCTGGATAGAGCTTCGGATTTCTAATCCGGCGGTCGCAGGTTCGAGTCCTGCCGGGTGCGCTCCGTCACGCCGCGGCGGACGGGCTACTTGAGGTCGGTGGTCTCGCGGGCCGCCACGGCAAACCGCTCACGCTCGCCCCGACCTCGCAGGGGATAGTCCTTGCGAAGTGGATGGGCCGGGAAATCCTTCCACAGCAAGATCCGGCGCAGGTCAGGGTGTCCGCTGAACCGGATCCCGAACATGTCAAAGACCTCCCGCTCGAGCCACTCGGCGCCCGGCCAGAGATCGGTCACGGAAGGGACCACCAGTCCAGGGTCTGGCTCGATCCCCTTCGTGTCGACGGTCGGGTCGATGAAGGTCTTGAGGCGCAGCCGGACGTTTCGCGAAAGGCTGCACAACTCCCACACGACGGCGAAGCGCGCCGGCATCTCCGCGGGATAGCCAAGGTAGTCCACGGCCGTCACGTCCGAGAGGAACGAATAGTCGCAGCGCGGGTCGTCCCGCAGGAGCCGCGCGACGTCATGCACCAGCTCGACGGGAACCACGAGCGCGGTCTGCCCCCGGAACTCGGAGGCCAGCAGCCGTGCGTTGGGGAACGCCGACTTCACGATGGGAAGGTCGGGGTGATCAAGCTTGACGGCGGCAGGGGTGGCAGGCATGGCGAAGGGAAGGGGGCGAATCGTAGCGGGGGTCGATGGCCGGTCAGTGGCGGAAGTGACGAACGCCTGACAGCAGGCACGTCACGCCCCGCGACTGGCAGAGGTCCGTCGTCTCCTGGTCGCGCCGTGAACCGCCCGGGTGGACGATGATCTGGACACCGGCATCGGTCAGGAGTTGTGGCCCATCGGGAAACGGGAAGAAGGCGTCGGATGAGGCGACGATGACGGAGCGGGCCACGCCGATTCGGCTGCCGGCCTTCTCCACGGCAATCCGGCACGCGGCCACTCGATCCATCTGGCCTGCGCCGGCGCCCAGCAGCATGCAGCCGTCGCAGATGCAGACAGCGTTTGACTTCAGGTGCTTTGAGATCGTGATCGCAAAGAGTGCCGCCGCGCGCGTGGCATCGGTGGGAATCGGTCCCGCCACGCACTGCAGGCTCGTCGCGTCGTGCGCGTGGGAGTCTCGCTCCTGCACAAGCGCACCGCCGGGCACGGACCGGATCGACGTCGAGGGTCCCGAAGGGACTGCCATGCCCACGGGCACCAGCCGCACGTTCTTCCAGCGCGACGAAAGGAGGCCCACCGCGTCGTCGTCAAACGACTCGGCCACGACGACCTCCAGGAACCGCTGCCCCTCCACCATGGTCTCCGCGCAGGCGCGATCGATCCGCCCCGCCACGGCAACGATTCCGCCGAAGGCGGCCAGCGGGTCGCCGGCGTAGGCATCCAGGAACGCCTCGCGGGCGCTGCGTGCCAGCGCGGCGCCGCACGGATTCGTGTGCTTCACGATCACGCACGCCACGCTCGCGGCATCCAGCGCGGCAATGTCCAGCGCGGCCTCCAGCGCCGCACTCGCATCCAGGATGTTGTTGTACGAGAGCGGCTTCCCAGAGAGCAATGGCGCGCCGACGACGCTGCACTCGCGGCTGGTGGCCTCTCGGTAGAGGGAGGCGGCCTGGTGCGGGTTCTCGCCGTAGCGAAGGTCCCCGGTGCGCCGGTACGTGACCGTCAAGGACTCGGGGAATCGATCCCCGCGTCGATCGCCGAACCACGCCGCGATGGCCGCGTCGTACGACGCGGTCCGCGCGAACGCCTCGCCCGCCAGGCGTTCGCGCAGCGCCAGCGTGGTGGAGCCGCGATGTTCGGCCAGTTCGGCCTGGAGCACTTCGTACTGCGATGGATCCGTGAGCACGACCACGCTGGCAAAGTTCTTCGCCGCGGACCGGATCATGCTTGGCCCACCGATGTCGATGTTCTCGATCGCCTCGGCCGGCGAGACCCCCGCCTTCGCCACCGTCGCCTCGAACGGATATATGGCGTTTATCAAATTGAAGCAGGTGGTTTAAAGCTCTTTGATCACGTAAAAGGAGATAGAGATTCGATCATGGGGTTGCCCATTAGGCAGATAATT
>SXGR01010624.1_pt1 | contig 41367 bp, 28 predicted proteins | sample 3174711 | NCBI WGS metagenome assembly SXGR01 (sample SAMN11356860, study PRJNA531348) | freshwater metagenome | isolation source: freshwater sample F1-60 | place: China: Fuxian Lake, Yuxi | collected 2017-12-25
CCAGTCCATGGTTGCGGCTCCATCGTGAACCTCCCCGATTTTGTGGATCTTATCGGTGTAATAGAGAACGCGCTCTGTGGTTGTGGTTTTGCCAGCATCAATATGGGCTGCAATTCCAATATTGCGGGTAAAGCCTAAATCCTTATGTGACATGGTAAGGGGGTATGAACCGTGGTGGTTTATGTATCGAGATCGATTAGAATCGGAAATGAGAGAAGGCTTTGTTGGCTTCAGCCATACGGTAGGTGTCTTCTTTCTTCTTGACGGCAGCTCCTTCCCCTTTGGAAGCAGCAATGATTTCAGCAGTCAATTTGTCGGTCATGGTCTTTTCATTGCGTTTGCGCGCGTAACCAATCAACCAACGCATTCCAAGGGCTTGTTTGCGGTTTGGCTTGACTTCCACAGGGACTTGAAAGGTGGATCCCCCAACACGACGACTTTTGACTTCAACGCTCGGCATAACGTTAGTGAGCGCTCTACGCCAAACCTCGATTCCGGGCTCAGATAATTTCTTCTCTATATTTTCTACGGCTTCGTAAAAAATCTGACTAGCGGTGCTCTTCTTCCCATCGTACATCATGTTGTTGATGAACTTAGTGACGATTTCGTCATGGAATTTGGGATCCGGTTCAACGTAGCGCTTCTTGGCAGCGGTTTTTCTCATGGCTTAACCTTATGATATAATGAATTATTTCTTACCACCCTTGCCTTTGGTTGGAGCTGCAGCCTGTTTGGCTTTAGCACCGTATTTGGATCGGCCCTGTTTGCGGCCATTCACGCCGGCAGTGTCCAAAGCACCGCGTATAATGTGGTAACGAACACCGGGCAGGTCTTTGACACGACCACCGCGTATCAAAACAATAGAGTGCTCCTGCAGATTGTGACCCTCCCCTGGGATATAGGCATTGACCTCCTTTTGGTTGGTCAGACGAACACGAGCCACTTTCCGCATTGCAGAATTGGGCTTTTTGGGGGTAGTGGTGTACACACGGGTACAGACCCCGCGACGCTGGGGACAGGAATCCAAGGCGGGAGACTTGCTCTTGTCCGCTTTGTGTTCACGTCCGTTTTTGACCAATTGCTGAATGGTGGGCATAGGTTCGGTTTCTGGGATTGTTCGGATTACCCTATTTTTGAGGGAGTGCAAAAGTAGGTCATTTTGTGTGTATATCCAAAGTAATAGGCCATTTTTTTAAACAAATTCGATGCCAAAGGGGGCTTTATCCACAAAAAAAACTCTTTACAAGCAATTTGGTGGCCTTACCTTTGGGGAGTATCGACAATATGCGCTATCAACCCCTGAATTCCTCCCTGTATGTGACCAATCGGCATCGTTTTGCCGCTCAATTGCCCCCTGGGTCTATTGCGGTCCTGATTTCATCGGACCAGGTTCCGTCCAACGGAGACGCCTATCACCCCTACAAACCTGATTCCAACCTTTATTGGCTAACCGGCATCGATCAGGAACAGACTGCCCTTCTTCTCTTCCCGGATTGCCCCAATCCCGCATTCCGAGAGGTCCTCTTTGTAAGGGAAACCAGTCCTCAATTGACCGTTTGGGAGGGTCCAAGGCATAACCTCGCCGAAGCATCGGCCCTGTCCGGTATCCAGAAGGTTATGTGGCATAAAGAGTTTGAGACCGTTTTGTGGACCCAAATGAAATACGCTACCGATTGTTGGCTCGCTCTTAATGAGAACGACCGGGCCTCCAAATCTCCTATTCTTAGTGCTTCGGAGAGGCTATCAGCCCAACTCAAGACCGAATTCCCGCACCACCTTTACCATCGTGCCTCACCGATTTTGGACAGGCTGCGTTCGGTTAAACAGGAGCAAGAGCTAGTGGCTATCCGTAAGGCCATTGAAATCACCCATCGGGCTTTTTTGGAAGCTGTCCAAGCACTCAAACCTGGGTTCAAAGAGTATCAGGTTGAGGCCATCTTGGCAGGTAGTATGCTGGGCCAAGGCGCCGAAGGTTTCAGTTTTGAGCCTATCATGGCATCGGGGGAGCATGCTTGCATCCTCCATTACACCCGAAATGACGGCATCTGTGGGGATGGGGAACTTATGCTCATGGACTTTGGAGCCAATTATGCTCATTATGCCGCTGACCTGACCCGATGTGTACCAGTCAATGGACGTTTTACCGCTCGTCAAAAGGAGGTTTACGATGCGGTGCTTCATGTTCAGCGGCAATCCATGGCCCTACTTACCGTGGGGCGTAGTTTGGATCTCTATAACAAGGAGTCGGCAATCCTCATGCAAGATGCCCTTCTAGGCCTTGGGCTCCTTACCGAGGAGGACATTCGAGGGCAAAACCCCGCCAACCCAGCCTACAAGAAATACTTTCCTCATGGTACCGGACATTTCCTCGGTATCGATGTCCATGATGTGGGCGCAAGGTTTGAGCCTCTGCAAGCCGGTATGCTCATCACCTGCGAGCCTGGAATTTATATCCCTGAGGAGGGCTTGGGGATTCGTATCGAAAATGATGTTTTGGTTACCGAAGCCGGTCCGGTGGATTTAATGAGCAGCTTACCCATTCTCACCGAGGAAATTGAAGACGCTTACAACGCCTAGTCTGCAAACATTCGGCCTTAGCGCTTAGCGATAGAGATATAGTCCCGTCGAGGGTGACCCACATAGACTTGTCGAGGTCTACCGATGGGCTCGTTTAGTTCACGCATTTCTTTCCACTGGGCAATCCAACCGGGTAAGCGCCCAAGAGCAAACATGACCGTGAACATATCGGTGGGGATTCCGATAGCCCTGTAAATGATGCCGGAATAGAAATCAACGTTGGGATACAATTTCCGCTCGATGAAGTATTCATCTTGTAAAGCGGTGTACTCCAACTGTTTGGCAATATCCAAGACCGGGTCACTTACCCCTAACTTGTTGAGGACCTGATCGCATGCCTCTTTGATAATGCGTGCCCTTGGGTCGAAGTTTTTGTACACTCGGTGACCAAATCCCATCAGCCTGAAGGAATCGTTCTTGTCTTTGGCCCTGGCAACGAATTTGGCAACCTGCCCACCCTCAGCGCGCATTTTTTCCAGCATTTCGATGACCGATTGGTTTGCACCGCCATGCAAGGGCCCCCACAAGGCCCCAATACCTGCAGCGACTGCAGCGTAAATATTGGAATGGGATGAACCCACCAAGCGCACAGTGGATGCCGAACAATTTTGTTCGTGATCGGCATGGAGAATCAACAACTTGTTCAAAGCATCCACCACTATTGGATCGGCGATATATTCATCTGTCCGATGACCAAACATCATCTGCAAGAAATTACTGACATAATCCAATTTGTTATTGGGGTACATGTAGGGGTGGCCTTGCGATTTCTTGTAGGTCCAAGCAGCAATGGTCGCCATCTTGGCAATAAGACGATGATAGGTCCTGTCCATTTCGGCCATGGGCCTGTTGGCAATCAACGAATTGGGGTAAAAACTTGACAGAGAGGCCATGGTGCTCATCAAAACGCCCATCGGATGGGTAGACGCGGGGTAGGCATCCAGAAATTTCTTGATATTCTCATGAACCAAGGTGCGATGGGTAATGCTGTGATTGAATTCCTCCAACTGGACCATAGTGGGTAATTCCCCATTCAGCAACAAATATGAAACTTCCATGAAGCTGGAATGGGCCGCCAATTGCTCAATCGGGTACCCTCTGTAGCTTAAGATTCCGGCATCCCCGTCAATGAAAGTGACCGAAGATTTGGTAGCGCCGGTGTTCTTGTAGCCTATGTCCAGCGTCACCAAGCCGGATTCGTCCCGTAGCTTGGAAATATCGATTGCCGGTTCGTTTTCGGTACCAACCAATAGAGGCAGTTTGTAAACCTGACCGTTGTAATGGAGTTCAGCGTGATCGTTAGACATGGCTAGGAATGGGATGAGGAGCTTGGTTTTATGGAGAATTCCGGGTGAGAGAGAAATGTAATTCTATATGCAGACCATTTTGTGGAGTCTTTTTAACAGCACCACAAGTCGGCCCTCAAAATTGCACATGTTTTGGCAATTCCGGAAAAAAAAATTACAGTCCTTTGATCGCTTGGATCAAGTCACCCAAAACGGCCTTGGCATCCCCAAACAACATGCGTGTTTTGGGATCGTAAAACAATTCGTTTTCGACCCCGGCATAGCCTGCCGCCATGGATCTTTTGATCACGATGACATTTCGTGCTTGATAGACTTGCAGGATGGGCATGCCGTGAATGGGGCTACCAGGATCATTCTCTGCGGCAGGATTAACAACATCGTTGGCCCCAATGACCAATACCACATCTGTTTGGGGGAAATCTGGGTTAATGGCCTCCATTTCCACCAGCAAATCGTACGAAACATCAGCCTCGGCAAGCAAAACATTCATATGACCAGGCATACGACCAGCAACGGGATGAATGGCGTATTTGCACTCTGCCCCTTTGGCAACAAGCATTTTTTCCAATTCATGGACCAAATGCTGAGCCTGAGCAACCGCCAAACCGTATCCAGGCACCACGACAACCCGAGACGAATACGCCAAGAGGACCGCGGTGTCATAAACGCCAATTTCTTTGATATGTCCACTCACTTCTCTAGCTGCCTCACCAGAACCTGCATTAAACTGACCCAAAAGCACTGCCCCAAGGGTCCTATTCATGGCCTTGCACATGAGCATGGTCAAATAAATTCCAGAGGCTCCCACCAAGACGCCGCCCATTAACATGGCTCGGTTATCAAAGAGCAAACCTGTGGTGGCCGCCGTGAGTCCGGTGAGAGAATTCAAAAAGGAGATCACCACCGGCATGTCCGCGCCACCAATGGGCAAAACAAACAACACGCCATATATCAAGGATATAATTAACAAGGCCACAATAAGTGACAAAGTGTACGATGGCCAGGTGCTGATAGCTACAGTCAGGACAACCATCAAGGCTAAAAGACCGTTGGTCACCAAACCCTGCCTAGAGAAGCGAACGGGCTGGCCACTTACCTTCCCATCCAATTTGGCCATGGCCATCACGGATCCCGTGAAAGAAATGCCTCCTACCGCAAGGCTAATCATCAAAGTAACCAAGTAGAAGATGAAATAATATTTTCCCATTACGCCCATTCCCATGACCTCCATCAACAATTTCGCAAATGCATCCCCGGAGAACATGTCAACTACTTCAGAAAGAGCAACCAAGGCCGCTGCCAAGCCCCCAAAGCCGTTGAGCAAAGAGACCATTTGGGGCATTTCGGTCATTTGGGCTTTGGAAGACATCCGCATGCCCCACCAAGAGCCAAGAGCCAAAGAAATCAATATCAAGGATAAATTGCTTAATCCAGGTTGCAAAAGGGTAACCAACGTGGCAAGGCCCATCCCAAAGGCCAAAGTCCAATTTCCGGTACGGGCCGTATCGGGATGGCTCATGCCTTTGATGCCCAACACAAAGCAAACAAGGGCTACCAAGTAACCGATTTGGATAAGGGTTTCCATTTTTATTTCTTTTTGCGGAACATGTTGAGCATACGAGCGGTCACAGCAAATCCACCAACCACATTCACGGTGGCCAGCACGAGGGACAAACAAGCCAAAACCAAAACAGACCAATGAGCGTCCCCTGCCTTCCCCAGCATCAAGATGGATCCAATCACGACAACGCCGGACAAGGCATTCGAGCCGGACATCAAAGGAGTATGAAGCACCTGGGGAACACGCCCGATGACCTCGATACCCAGGAATACCGCCAAAATCAACAAATACAAGTGGGGTAAAACGCTCTCAACCAAATCGGAAATTTCTAGCAGACTGAATTCCATATCAACGTAAATTATTAGTTAGGTACTTGTGGGGATTGGGCGAGGTATTGAAAATTATAGTAATCCAAAAGGCTCTTGTCATTCGATGGATTTCCAAACCCCAGCTTCGGCCAAACAACAGGCCCGAACAATTTCATCATTTCCTAAACTCCATAGAACAGCAGACTCAGAAGATTCCAACAAAGTGGTGAAGGCAAGTAAATTCCGTGAATACATACGGCTTGCATCCTGGGCCTTGGCGGAGGCCGGTGCAGAGCGACCACAAACCAAGGCACGACCCAAGCGCAGGTTTTCCCCGTCCACCGTGCCTTCGCAATTCCCACCCGTCGCTGCGGCGAGGTCGATAACAACCGAACCTTCTTTCATGCGCCCCAAGAGGGATGTGGTTAGAAGTACTGGAGCTTTGCGACCCGGGATTTGAGCGGTGGTGATGACCACATCGGCCTTGAGCAATTCCTGTTCCAACATCAATTGCTGGCGCTGTCGGTATTCTTCGCCCTGTTCAACCGCATAGCCTCCAGCCTTGAGATCCTCGACCGCTCCCTCAACCTCGACGTAACGCCCTCCCAAGCTCTGAACCTGCTCCTTGACGGAAGGACGGGTATCAAAGGCCATGACGACTGCACCCAATCGCTTGGCAGTAGCTATCGCCTGTAGACCCGCGACGCCCGCACCAATCACCAAAACTCTGGCAGGCGCAATGGTGCCAGCGGCGGTCATCATCATAGGGAAACAACGTGGCAACAAGGTAGCAGCCTCAAGAACCGCGTGGTAGCCCCCAATCGAGGCCTGGCTCGAAAGAACATCCATGCTCTGCGCACGGGTTATTCTTGGTAAGGCGTCCAAAGTCAAAATATTCAACCCATAGGACGCCCAATGCTTCAGTATTTCCATGTTTCGGTCCGGCGCCAAGGTCCCGATTAACCACCGTGGTTCGCCTTGAGAGCTCTTGAAACGCGCATTGTTCAACCAGGCCTGGGCCCATTGGATATCCAAGCCAGATGACTGACTGACGCCTAAGCACCGTACCGTAACCAAGGCTTGAACCTCCGTAGGCAAAGCAGAGCGCTGACCAATTTGAGCACCTGAAGCACGGTAATCCTCGTCGGTGTAGGCGGCCAATGCGCCTGCACCAGATTCAACCCAAACAGAATGACCCTTGGATAACCATGCCTTGACCAGTTCTGGACCAGCAGACACTCTTTGTTCCGGAGAATTTTCTTGAAGGATTCCTATAAACATATGGGGTATTCAGGGTCTAGACTTTGTGATTAATGATAAATAAACTATCGTATTTGGCGTAATGTTTTGAAATTAGATACGAATTAATCCACGTTATCATGCAAGTAACGATTCCCCGTTTGAATAATTCCGGAATTTCCTTGGCCAGTTCCAATACTTGTGCGGCTTAAAGGTATCTCAGCGCTCCCTGGTGCTGAGTCAGGCTGATACCCGGCACGCACATAGGCAGGCACTTTCTCCAGCTCCTCCAAAGAAGGCATCCCCGGAGCATTGATCAGGCTATTGAGTTTGCGCAGATTCTGAATCCTTTGGCGGGATCGGGTCAAAACATCATCCGCGTTAGGTCCTGTTGCATAAACCTGTTGGGCCTTATCCTCCATAGGGGGATCATCTCCGAGGGTAACTGAAGAGGTTGGTTCAGACATATCCGTAAGTTCTGCCTTTGTCTCGATTTGAGCCGAAGTAAGTGAAGGTTCATCCACTGCTAAATCCCATTCCACAGTTCCATCGTAACCAAAGAAAGGATTGATTTCGGCCTCTCCTGCAACATTTTCTTGGACTATGGCCTTATCATCGGATGTTATTTCCGCAGTTGGCGATTCCATGGTGGTCTCTTCAGATCCTGATTCTTGATTATCGATATCAAAAACTGGTGAGGAGGAAAAATTCTCGGCGCTCTGTGGTCCATCTTGATCTTGTGGGCTTGAAAGCTGACCGTCCAAAGTCCATATCGTGGTGAACAAATTCAATTCGGATGGCTCAGTATCCAATACGGTTTGAAGATCGGTGGATGGGCCTTCATCAATTACCGTGAACAAGGGTAAATTTTCTTGATCCTCATTCCATGCGTGTTCTGCATTATTCGCTGGATCATTGGGGACAGGTTCCGAGAAAGACCATTCTTTCTCCAACATTTTACGGGTCGCTTCCAAAGCCTCCTTGGGATCCAATTCGACGTTATTGGGTTGCTCAACCTTTACCTCCCCGGAGCCGAGCTGATGTACAGTGACTACGCTAGGAATTTCTGCACCATGACCAAAGCCTACATCGGTTGAACCTTTGGCTGCACTATAAATTCTATTGTTCTGCCCCTCAAATCCTGTGGCAATCAGGGTTACACGCATTGCATCACCCAAAGTTTCATCCGTGCAATTTCCCCATATCACATCCGTACCAAGACCTGCTTCTTTTTGGACATAGTCATTCACTTCTCCAATTTCGTCTAATCGAATAGGGTCATCCAAACCGCTGCTTAAGTTGATTAAAATATTCCTTGCTCCTGAAATATCGTTTTCACTCAGCAGGGGAGATGACAACGCCATACGAACTGCTTCAATGGCACGGTTTTCGCCGGCTGCTTGACCGTTACCCATCACCGCTTTACCGCTGCGATGTAGGACCGTCTTGACATCTGCAAAATCAACATTCACATACCCGTCCACCGTTATGATTTCGGCAATCCCTTTGGCAGCCGAGGCTAACACATCATCAGCCTTAGCAAAGGCCTCTTTGAAAACCAAATTCCCGAACAATTCCCTTACCTTGTCGTTGCTAATGACCAAAGTTGTGTCGCAGAATTGACGCAATTCCCTCAAACCGTATTCGGCTTGTTCCAAGCGCTTTTTGCCTTCAAAACTGAAGGGCAAGGTCACAATGCCAACGGTCAAAATATCCAAAGCCCTGCAGGCCTCAGCCAATACAGGAGCAGCGCCTGTTCCCGTTCCACCGCCCAAACCTGCAGTAATAAACACCATTTTGGTGTCGGAACCAATCAGTTCTTTGAAATCTTCCATGGTTTCCACAGCAGCCTGCCTTCCAATCTCCGGCTGATTACCAGCCCCTCTTCCTTCAGTCAAATAGGGGCCAAGCTGTAAGCGATTGCGAACCAAATTGCGTTCCAAGGCCTGATAATCGGTATTGCAAACCAGAAAGTCTACATCCTTGATGCCCTTCTGAAACATGTGGTTCACCGCGTTACCTCCTGCCCCGCCAATACCAATGACCTTGATGATGGCTTTGGGGTTGGAGCCCAAACTGAATTGAAAATTGCTGATTGCGTTCATAGAAAGATTTTAAATGTTATAGATAAAGTGAATAAGGAATAAATTGCGATTTTCTAAATATGATATTAATTATATCTCTTACTTATTGGTATAATTTAACGACGATTGTTTTGATTCAAATCAGGATCCGTCAAAATGCCTCCTAAACCTTTGAGTACCCTTCCCAAAAGACCATCTAGCACAACCGGATTTTGAATGAGTTCCGGCTGTTTTACTTTGATTTTATCTTTCGCCTCAACAGGTTGATTACGGCCTTTTTCACGATAATCCAAATTTGCCAAAGAAGTTAGAATAAGACCTGCAACTGTTGCATAAACAGGAGATTTCATTTCCTCTGAGGCATTGCTTAAATGTTCTCTTGAATCACCTATACGAGCCTCTAGACCGGTAAGAACCGAGAAAAGATGCTTGATATTACGAAGCTGAGCGCCACCCCCAGTAAGTACAATTCCAGCGCTCAATCGCTTCTCTAGACCGGAGTTACGAATTTCAAATTGAACATGTTGAATGATTTCTTTGACTCTGGCGGTGATAATGCTGGACAAAGTGTGCAGAGAAACCTCCCGCGGCTCCCTGCCTCGAAGACCTGGGATTGAAACCACCTCGTTGGCCATGTTTCTATGAGTCACTGCGGAACCAAAACGTACCTTCAAGGCTTCCGCCTGATCAAAAAGGACAGAACAACCTTCTTGTATATCGTGGGTAATTACATTACCACCCAAGGGTATCACCGCGGTATGACGAATAATGTTCTGATGAAAAATTGCCACATCTGTGGTACCCCCTCCTATGTCAACTAGAACGACACCGGCTTCTTTTTCGTCCTCTCCTAACACAGCCTGCGCCGAAGCTAAAGGTTCTAAGGTAAGTCCCTCAATTTCCAAATTGGCCTTTTCTACGCAACGTTTGATATTCATAATAGCTCCAACGGATCCGGTGATGACATGGAACATACCCTCCAAGGTAATTCCGCTCATCCCGACAGGATTGGTAATGTCCTTTTCTCCGTCTACGATGTAATCTTGCGCAAGAACATTAATGATTTCGTATCCTGCCTGTTGGGGAACCCGAAAAATCTCATTCCGCAGGCGATCCACGTCTTCTAATGATATTTCAGTTTGTCGATCATGACGTGTCAACATATTTCTTTGCTGATGGCTCCGGATATGCTGACCAGCGATGCCCACATTGACGGTGCCAATATCGACTCCAGATGAAGCCGCAGCCTCGGTGACCGCTTCTGTGATGGACTTCACGGTCAATTCTATGTTTGCGACTGTACCACGGTTCACGCCGTGGGAGACGGCCTTGCCCATTCCCAGAATGTCCACTTTACCGTTTTCGTTACGCCTGGCCACCACGGCACAAATTTTGGTGGTGCCTATATCCAAACCAACCACTAAAGGGAGTTCAGGCGTCTGTACAGCAGGGCTCTCGGCTGGTGCAGGCTGAACATTGGAAGATGGTCGAAAAGTGGGAAAATTCAACGGCATACGATTTGGTTTTTGAAGACTAAATTGATGGAAAGGAAGGATTCAGGTGAAGAGTCGGCAGGAGCAAGCCTGTAAAAAGAAGATAAATTACGGAGCTTACGAGAGAGGTCCATGGACGTCCCTACCCAAATCTCTTGACCACTTATTGTTCTTAAAATCAATGCATTAGAATCAATACCAGCGACGATATACTGCGTCGTCATCGGTTCCAATATGCTGTCTTTGTTAATAAATTCCTTTACTTTCATCGCCAGGATTAAACCTTTATTATGGGATTGACCGTACAAAGGGGGGCGAATCGGGATATTTCCTAACAAAATAGGAACATGAGCCGAAAAATCTGATTTCAAGGGTAGGCCTACCCCATCTGCTGCGAGATAATACCCGGAAGTCCTTTCTGGTAAAACGCGAAATACAGGCTCTCTGTGATTCAAAAAAACCATCAAACCATCATCTGAATCATAACAAAGCTCAGCCTCAGATAAGTAAGGTGATTTCCTGAGGGCCAATTCTTTTTGATAAATTTCGGTCCTTTGCTTGCCCTGTAATTGATCTAACAAAGCGTGCACATCACCATCCTTGAGCATGTGCAGTCCATGTTGGTCTTGCCAAAGGATACGCACCTCCTTGATGCGGGAATGATTCAGATCGTGTTGAGCAAAACCCCATGCAGTCATGCACACAGCTATTACACAAATTGCTCTCAATACCTTCACCACTTTGGCGGTGGTGGGTTGGTTCATCCAATTGACTACGTTACCTTTCATCTCTTTCCTTTGAATTGAATTCCGTCATCACCCGCTCCGAGAGCAAGGGCAAATATTGATCTAGATCACCTGCACCTATGGTGACGATTATATCGGCCTCGCTGCCCCAAACCGTGTCTAACCAAGTGCCATTTTGCAAATCTTCAGGGCCAATGCAAGTCACAGGGCAGGTCATACTGTTTGCAATAAGCTCGCTATTCACCCCAGCGATAGGCAATTCTCTAGCAGGATAAATTGGTAGCAAAATGCATTGATCCAAAGAGCTGAGTGAGTATGCAAATTCAGCAGCAAAATCACGGGTCCTGCTGAACAAGTGAGGCTGGAAAATTCCTATTACATGGCTTTGGGGATGCATCAAACGAATACCCTGGATTAAGGCATCAATTTCCCGAGGATGATGGGCATAATCGTCAATCAACCAACGATTCCGACCCCTGGCCACATATTCGAACCGCCGTTTGATGCCACGGAAATCAGCCATGGCCGGTGCAATGGTCTCGGGATTTACCCCGCATTCCAGTGCAACGGTAATAGCCGCCAAGGCGTTTTCAATATTGTGAGTCCCAGGGATTATACTCGGAATATCCTTAATCACGACTTTCCCGCAATAATCAAACCACAAGTAGCCCTCCGCAACAGCAATGTTATCCGCCCAAATTCCGGAGGTATCGCCGTAACAAAGGTGGGTCACCCCTTCCATGGATTTGAGGTCCAAACCGTGACGGGTGACCAATGTCATGCTTGCCGATTGGGCAAATTGTTTGTAGGATTTGAGTACCGAAGCAGCATCTCCATAAACATCCAAATGATCCGCATCGGTACTAGTCACCACAGCCCATTGAGGTTGTAATTCATGAAAGGAACGGTCGTATTCATCTGCTTCCACCACCATCAAGGAATCTGGCCCTCCTAACATAAAATTGGAGCTTGCATTCACCCCCAATCCACCGAGGAAGGCCGTCACATCCAACCCACCGCAGCGAAGCAAGTGGGCAACTAAGGATGAAGTAGTGGTTTTGCCATGCGTACCCGCCACCGCAATGGTTGCTTTACGCATGGTCAGGAGACCCAACATTCTAGCCCTTTTGATTATAGTATAATTAGAGCTTCTGAAAAAATTCATCCAGGCCTGATCCAAAGGAATGGCCGGAGTATATATCACCAAACAATGCTCCGGATGTTCATCAAAAGGGGACGGGCAGGTCGAGGGATCCAATTGGTATAAGATGATCGCCCCTTCGGAGGATAAGGCACGGGTCATATCTGTTTCAATTCGGTCGTAGCCTGCAACTTCCTTTCCGGAACCAAGAAGGAACCGCGCCACGGCACTCATGCCGATTCCCCCAATACCCACGAGGAAATAACGCTTATAAGCCATCGGATTCATTCCTTACCTCCTTCCTGTACCATTAGAAATATATCCTCCGTTATACGATCCGCTGCATCGGGTAGCGCCATTGCCTTGAGTGCTTGACTCCATAGTTGCAAGCCGTTGAGGTCCTTCCCTTGGGTGTTCTCATTATGTAAGGCTGACCAACGCTGTAGCAAAACAGGTAATTCCTCGGCAAGGTCCTTGTCGCTACTCATCCAAGCTGCAGATCGATTTACCCAGTTGAGGGCGTTATGATGCTGATGATTTTCAGCGACATAGGGTGACGGAACCAAGATGCAGGGTTTACCTATCACTGCCAATTCACTCATGGTCCCAGCACCAGCCCTTGAAAGAATTAGATCCGCCGCCGCATAAGCCCATTCCATTTCTTGAACAAAAGGCGTTACCACCAGTTGGTTGGGCATGCTTTGGATTAAATCCTGCGGAATGGTAAAGGACTTACCGCATTGCCAAATCCAAGAGTATCGACGATCACCAGACCGCAGGATTTTATCGATGGCCTCGTTGATAGCCCTTGCTCCTAGGCTTCCACCCAACACAAGAATGACCTTGCGGTTAGTATTCAAACCCCAACGAAGCTTGGCTTCGGCCTGTTCTGGCAAAGTTTGGGTGATATTTGAACGAACCGGATTTCCCAAACAACGTATCTTCTTTTCATCAAAAAAACGATTCATACCGTCAAAGGCCACGTAAATGCGCTGCACACGCCGAGAAAGTTGGAGGTTGGTCTTGCCAGGCATTGCGTTTTGTTCCTGAATAACCGTTCGGAGACCGAGCATTTGAGCCATCCATAACAAAGGACCGCTAGCATAACCTCCCACTCCAATAACCAAATGCGGGCGCCTTTTGAGCAACAAAACCATGGATTTTATCGAAGCAAAAAGCAATTGCAAAGGCAATTTCCAATTCGCCCATAGGGAACTCCTTTGGAAGCCACTGATCCACAATCCCGTAATTGGAAAGCCAGCTAAAGGAACTTGGGTCATTTCGATTTTGCCCAAAGCGCCCACAAAATGGATTTGGACAGAGGGTTCCCTCCTTTGGAAAGCCTGTGCAATACTAATTGCGGGAAACACATGGCCCCCAGTTCCCCCACCGCTGATGATGACACGATACGCAAGCATAGTGTTAGGCATAGGCCAACTCCTTTCCCGGTATATTCCCATGATGCACCTTACGGTCTGCGTCTTCGCCACCTTCCTCGGTGTCTACATCACTCTCCAAATCCAATTCAGACCAATCGCCTTCATCGGTCATATCCCTGCTGATGCTTAACACCACCCCTATCGCCAAAGCATTCATCAGAATCGAGGATCCACCATGGGATAGAAAGGGCAGGGTCTGCCCTGTGACCGGAAACAAATCCACGGACACACCCATATTCACCATCGCTTGGGCCATGAGGGCCATACCTAAACCAGAAGCCAACAACGATCCATAGGTGGTGCGTGCATTAATCGCAATTTTTCGAATTCTGTAGAACAATCCCAGGTAAATCAGCAACACAAAGGCCGCTCCCAGAAGGCCATACTCTTCAATCACAATGGAGTAGATATAGTCCGAGTACGCATGGGGCAAGAAATTTCGTTGAATGCTATTTCCTGGGCCTTTTCCAAAAAGTCCCCCAGAAGCCACAGCGATTTTGGCCTGAACTACCTGAAAATCCTCCTGAGCAATGGACTTATCGCTATTCCAGAAAGCCTCCACTCGATTTACCCAAACCACGGCCCTTGACCAATTGAGTGCATAGCCCAATCCCACGAACATGGCCAACAATACAATACACATCCCCAAAGCTTTAGCCAAATCCTGAAACCTTGCTCCGGCAATCCATACCAAACCCAAGCCTACCGACATCAACATCAACCCTGTAGACATATTTTCTTTGGCTATCAAGCCCGTGCAAATCACGAGCCCAAAAAACAACTTATCCCAACCGCCCTTAAATCTCAAAATACCATCTCCAAGCAAGGTCAGACCTCTGGCTAACCACAAGAAAATAAGGAGTCGTGCAGGATCGGATGCTTGGAAACTAAATTTCAGAAAAGGCACTTCCACCGACCTGGAGGCTTCATTAATATTCTTGCCAAAAAACAGGGCCCACAACAACAATGAAATCGCTATATAAATTCCCCAGCTTGACAATCGCCCCCACCACAGGTATGGAATTCGATGAACCAGCAACATCAAACCCATACCCGCCAAAAGCTTAGCTCCGTGCCCAAATAAGGCCCTTTCGGTGTTCCCATCATACTTATTGAGAGCGAGCTGTCCGGTTGCCGAATATATCAAAGGCAACGAGAAAACCATCAAAATCCCAATCAGGATCCATAAGGTGCGATCGCCTTTGAATAATGCGGTGTTTGCGTTCATATGAGGTCAGAAATTCTTAGAGGAATAAGTGGTAATATTCGATTTAGAGATTATTCACAAAATATTTAAATTGCCTCCCACGGTCTTCGTAATTTTCAAATAAATCAAAGCTGGCACAAGCAGGAGATAACAAGACCGCATCACCTTTCTGAGAAAGTTGATATGCGCGCTGCACCGCTTCTTGCATACTAGCCACATTGACCATCACGGGAACCTTACCCCCAAATGCCTCATGCAACGCCCTGTTATCCTTGCCCATGCAAATCAAGACCTTGACACGATCTTGAACCAAGTCCATCAATGCCGAATAATCATTCCCCTTATCCACTCCTCCTGCAATCCATAACACGGGCTTATCCATTGACTCCAAAGCATACCAGGTAGAATTCACGTTAGTCGCCTTAGAATCGTTGACATAATCCACGCCACGCACCCGGCCAACCTTTTCGAGGCGGTGTTCCAACTGATCAAAATTGGTAAGGCTCTCGCGAATGCTCTCCTTGCGGACTTCCATCAACTGCGCAACTACCGCGGCGGCCATGGAATTATAAGCATTATGACGCCCATTCAGGGCCAATTCATTCAAAGGTATGGACATAGTTTCGGCGTTAATGAGGGTATGAATATGATCACGTTCGATATAGGCCCCTTGGTGGAAGGCCGATGGTTTGCGATAGGAAAAGGTATACGATTGGTAGGAGCCCTTTGATGTCATCAAAATTTGTTGCGAGCTTAATGGATCATCCGAGCACCACACAAAATGAGATTCTTGGTTCATATTCTGAATCATCCTGAATTTAGAATCTACATAATTTTGCATAATATATCCGTAGCGGTCCAAATGATCCGGAGTAATGTTGGTTAGCACCCCGATGTCAAAGCGCGTTTGCTCCAAGGCATCCAATTGGAATGAACTCACTTCAAGCACATAAACATCGGGTCTTTGATCCAAGGGCTTTTGCAAATCCAGCGCTACCGCAGCTGCAAAACTTTTCCCCATGTTGCCCGCAAGACCTGCACTAATTCCGCCTTGAACCAAGAGGTGATGGGTTAACAAAGTCGTCGTGGTTTTGCCATTGGTTCCTGTAATCCCCACCAATTTGGCTTGGGTATGTGCTGCAGCAAATTCCATTTCATCTACGACACGATATCCTTGGTCACGTGCCCTTTGGACCCAGGGTAATTCCGGGGCAATCCCTGGGCTTTTGATAACCAATTGCGGTTCATACTCAGAAATATCCCGAACACATTTCGATAAACCGGAGATACCCATCGCAGCGAGCTGCTGTATTCTGGCCGGAGAAATCAAAGACTGATCCCATACGGCCACTTCCATACCCAATGCATGCCCCAAAGCCGCAGCACCGCATCCGCTTTCCCCAGCACCGAGGACCAATAGCCGTTGACCCTTCATCGCAATTTCAATAAAGTGAAGGTCATGATAACTAATAGTATGGTCACAATCCAGAAGCGAGTTACAATTTTGGGCTCGGCCATTCCCCCTAATTCGTAATGATGGTGCAGAGGCGCCATGCGGAATATTCGACGACCTTCCCCGTATTTTCGCTTCGTGTAGCGAAACCATGTCACCTGAAGGATCACCGACAAACTCTCTACAAAAAATATACCGCACAGAATCGGCAACAACAATTCCATTTTGATAATCAAAGCCACCGATGCAAAGGCACCACCCAGGGCCATGGATCCGGTATCTCCCATAAAAACCTGGGCGGGGTACGCGTTGTACCAAAGAAATCCAACACAAGCCCCTACCAGGGCCGCCATAAAGACCACCACCTCTCCCGATCCAGGGATGTACAAGATATTCAAGTAGGTGGCCAATTTGATGTTACCCGTCATATATGCCAAAATCCCCAAACCTGTACCCACAATCGCGCTAGTTCCTGCCGCGAGTCCATCAATCCCATCGGTCAGGTTCACCGCGTTGGTCACAGCAGTCACAATGAAAACAATGATTGCGAAATAGGTCAACCAAACCAAGGTCGGATCCCAACCGAGTTTCGCATAATCAAGGCCATATTTCGTCACGGGAAGGTTGGTCTTTAGAGCAAGGTGAGCGATGTCCTTGTGATAAAATAACAAGGTGGCTATGAGCAAACCCAAGCCCACCTGTCCAATGACTTTGGAGCCTGAACGGAGGCCTTTTTTGTCTTTGAGAAAAACCTTGATATAATCATCAGCGCCACCAATCGCCCCCATCCATAGGGTCGCCAACACCATAACCAGAACATAAATATTATCCAAACGTGCAGAGAGCAAAGTGGGCAACAAAATGGCTATGAGCAAGATGATACCCCCCATGGTCGGGGTACCTTTCTTGGATTGATGGTTTGCCGGCCCACTTTCTCTTATACTTTCTCCGATTTGTTTCCGAATCAGCCAATTGATAACTCTCTTACCAATAAAAAGACTGATGAGCAATGCGAGGACAGCGGCCAAAGAGGCTCTAAATGTAATGAAGCGAAAAGCACCCGCACCACTCAAATCCCATACCTTATCCAAATAATCAAAAATATAATAAAACATATTTCAGCTTTTTGCAAATGATGTGGTGGATAATTTTTCAAATTGCTTTTGTAATTGATCCATATCGCTGAAAGGATAACGAATTCCCTTTATTTCTTGATAGGTCTCATGACCCTTACCCGCTATTAATAGGATATCTCCTGATGAAACCCATTGAACAGCGATCCGTATAGCCTCTGCGCGGTCGGCTTGTCGAATGATCATCTTTGGTCCCGAATGATTTCCTGACTGATCCTTAGCAATTATACCCTCCGGAATACCGGCCATCATTTCGTTCAGGATATGTTCTGGGTCCTCGTTGCGAGGATTATCCGAAGTGAAAACTACCCCATCAGAATGATCAAAGGCGACGGCTGCAATCAATGGTCTTTTGCCGCGATCCCTATCCCCGCCGCAACCAACCACCGTGATCACCCGAATTCCAGGCCTCGCAATACCCCTAAGCGTCCGCAGAACCTGATCCAGCGCATCTGGTGTATGGGCATAATCCACAATACCCATTCGGCCATCCGGACCCGTAACACTCTGCATACGTCCGTTAGGCGGAGTTAAGATTCGCATAACATCCCTCAACTCCTCAGCTCTGCAACCCAATAACCTGCCCGCGGCATAAACAGCCAAAGTATTATATGCATTGAATTTGCCGCTTAATCCACAAGACAAAACATGACCTTCTACATTGAAGCTAATCGAAGCAGGTTCCAGGACGAGGTTCTTGCCTATGAAACCACCGTCCGAAAGGTCATATTTAGGTCCTTCGTCTTCTAATCCGTAGGCATAACAACGAGCAGAACTTCCCTGCACCATGGCCTTTCCGTATTGATTATCTGCATTAAACAAAGCAAAAGCCTCCTTACCCAAACCATCAAAAAAGGAACGCTTGGCCATGAAATAGTTTTCCATAGTGCCGTGATAATCCAAATGATCCCTAGTCAAATTCGTAAAAATGCCGCCTGCAAACTGCAAACCGCTTACCCGATACTGCGCCATGGCATGCGAGCTTACTTCCATAAAGACATGGGTGCAGCCCTCTTGAACCATTTGGGATAACAAATTATTTATTTGTATGGCATTCGGAGTCGTATGAGTAGAAGAAATTTCTTTGGTGCCGATTTTGCAGGAAACCGTCGATATCAAACCTGAAAGATGTCCTAAACCATTAAACAATTGATATAGCAAAGTGACCGTAGTGGTTTTACCGTTGGTCCCCGTTACGCCCACCAAAGTCAATTTCTCGGAGGGTTTCCCGTAAAATACAGAAGCCACATGGCCCAAGGACTCTGCACTATTCTTCACTTGAATGCAGGTGCAATGCCCAGGAAGATTATCAGGCCAATCCTGGACCAGAACACAGCTCGCCCCCGCCTCTATCGCCATGGAAACAAAGGAATGTCCGTCCACTTGGGTACCGCATAGGGCTATGAACATGGCATTCGGTACCACCTCACGATGATCCATGCACAAGGAGCCCACCTGCATATCCAAAGAGCCTTGAACCCGCAGTAGTTCCACATGATCCAACAAATTTCTAAGCAAAATCATGAACCTAACAACAGCATAACCCGCTGTCCAGGTTTGGCCGCAGGAATTCCGCGCTCTCCATTCGTTGTAGCCTCTGATAGACCCATGTATTGCCTCACCTTCCCTCGACCTTGCAACGAAACTCGGTATCCTCTGCTTTCAAGAGCCCATACCGCAGAAGAAGCATCCATTCCTAACAAATCATTTATTCTATTCAACTGAACTTCGTTCCATTCACCCTCAATCCCATTCCTCATCCCCTGATTTGGTGCCTTTATGTTTGAGGCTACTTGCGTCGATGGAATCCTTCGAAATTCCTTGATGGCCATCGTTTGCTCAGCTATATCCCTGAAAACAGGAGCCGCAACCTGCGATGCGTAATACAATCCACCCCTGGGATCTTCAAGCATGACCAAACAAGTATAACGGGGATCAGGCTCCGGGAAATAGCCAATGAACATGGCCCTGTGTCGGTTGCTCATGGTCTTTCCAGAACCATCTCGAAGCCTTGAGGTTCCGGTTTTACCCCCAACACCGAAAGTCAATCCTTTCATTTGTTCTTTGACCGTTCCATCTATGGCAACACGTCGCATCATACGCCGAGCAGCTAAGGCCTTGTAACGATCCAAAATTCTACGGCCTTTGGGGTCTGCACCATCTGGTTTGAGATCCAAATCATCCTCTACGACCCCATCCCTTTTCGACCAAGCGCCTAGGAAACCCCATTGAAGCGTAGGCTTTTGAATTTTCTTGTATTCAATTTCTTCAAGAAGAGAAGGTTCAACGCGAATACCTTCGTTCACCACCGCGTTGTAGAAACAAAGCAATTGAAGAGGAGTAATTAACATCGAATAACCAATACCCGTCGAATACAAATCGGAGTTGTTATAATCTTTAAGCGCTGTAGTCCTGAACTGGGGTTTTGGATCAAGATGGAGCGGAAGGTTCATGGTTTGCTCCAAGCCAAATGCCTTCAGCTTCGCAAAAAAGTCTTCCGGCCTTTGACCATAATGCCGATGCAAGAGGCGGGCGATGCCCACGTTGGAACTCTTTGCAAAAATTTCCTCTACGGTCATCCAAGGTCCATAGGTATGCTCATCCACCAACTTGAAGGACCCAACCTGAAACGTATAGTTACTCATGGCAATACTATCCTCCACTGTCCAAAACCCGTCTGATAAACCCGCCGTCAAGGCCACCAGCTTGAAAACCGAACCAGGTTCAACGCCTATGCCGTAAGCCACCTGATCATATTCTCCAACGCTGCTTGAATCGCCACCCCTTGGAGATTTACGAACCATGTTGCTCATTGCTCTAATCTTTCCTGTTCTGGTCTCCATCAAAATTGCGCATCCCTTCATGGCGCCTTGCGCATTCATAGCTTTGGAAAGTGCTTGATGGGCAATTTCCTGCAACCTTATGTCCAAAGTTGTCACCACGGGGACTCCATGGCGTGGTTCCTTTTGAAATTTCTGATCGACAGGCTTCCAAACTCCACCACCCATCCGCTGTTTCAAGGCCAATCCCGGAACCCCGGATAACACCGAATCCATACCAGCCTCTAGGCCTACCCGCGCTTTAGCTTGACGGATATAACCAATGGTCCTGGCCGCTAGATCTCCATAAGGAAGCACTCTTCTATTGGTTTGCACTGCAATCAAACCACCCAAGCGTTTCGTTTCAGCCTGAAGGCCCATCATGGGTAAGGCACGGACTTGTTCGTAAGTCCCGAAACTTACCTCCTTTTGCAAAAACCAATAACGCTTGACCGGTTTGCTGCGCTTGGCGCTAACCAAATCTCTTCTCCACTCCAAATGATTTTTCTTCGGAAAAAGATTAGCAAGACCATATGACAAAGAATCTAAGAGGCGGTAAAATGCGGTATCGTGCATGGCATCCACCCCAAAATCTACTCGTAATTCATACAGCGGAACCGATGAAGCAAGCAGGTTCATCTTGCAATCGTAGAGATCACCCCGATTTGCAGGAATTTCAAATAGTTTCCTGTTTGATTCGGTAGCTTGCAGAAGGTAGGGTTCCCCCTCAGAACCGATGAGGTTACTTGCACGCCAAAACACAGCAATACCCAAAAACATCAAGCCCAAAAATGCTAAATTGACCCTCCAACCTCGGACAAAATTATTTGCCTTGCTCATGGCTGCATGGGTTTGGCAGATTTGACAGGACTGGGTTTCTTGTTCAAATCAGCATGACCTAAAGCCAACGGTGGTACTCGCATTTCCACAAAACCCATCACCGATGCCCTTTGAACCACCTTGTCCAATTGACCTAGACGAACCAATTCAGTCTTGAGAAAAAGATACTGTGAACGTAACTCTTGGTTCTGTTTTTCGATTTTGCTAATTTGCCGAACTCTGTGCTCGCACTGATGGATATAGGCGATGTAAAACATCATCAGCAGAGAAAGATAGCCAATGAATAATCCATGCTTTTGAACCAATACAGGGCTAGCCCATCGCTCCGGATCCAAGAGAACCCATAGGTTCCATGAAGAAGCTTGTGTTCTGTCAGCTATTGGTTGGCTTGCCTTTTTCATGATAGCGCCTTAGCGATGAGTCGTATTCTTTATGTTGGAAGAATTGGATGGACAATTCGATAGCCTTACGGGGACTTTCCAGGAATCCTGCTTCGCTGCAGCTTGAATAAGATCATTTATCGAGACCTGATTGCGAATCCCGATTCTTAGCTTTGCACTGCGAGCTCTTGGATTGCCGGAATTTTCCGACTCATCCGCCTGCCTCCATCGGCCTTTGACCGGATCCAAGGGTCTTAGCGGATTGCCGTAGAGATCGTGGTAATCTTTTCCTTCAAAATTTCCATGGTTAATGAAATTCTTGACTAATCGATCCTCCAAAGAGTGATAACTCAAAACGGCAAGCCGGCCACCTGCGATGAGCATTGAACCGGATTGTTCCAACATTTCTTGTAGGCTTTCCATTTCCCTGTTCAAATGAATGCGAATGGCCTGAAAGACCTTGGCCAAATAGCGTGAAGGCTTTTCTTGGCCTGCTGAGCGAAGGGCAATTTCCTTGAGCTGTCCTGCGGTTTCCAATGACCGCTCGGAACGAGCCAGCATCAAATCCTTGGCCAACCTTCTTGATTGGCGAATTTCCCCGTAACGGTAGAATACCATAGCCATTTCCTCCTCGCTCGTCCCTGCCAGCCAACCACTCGCCCCAAGGCCTGATCGACGATCCATGCGCATATCCAGTGGGGCCTCATCGAAACGAAAGGCAAATCCCCGGTTCACCTCATCTAAGTGATGTGAAGAAACGCCCAAATCAGCCAAAATCCCATGGACGCCCTGCACCCCCTTCCACTGCAGAAATCGCTGCATTTGAGAAAAATTCGCGTCAATTAACTCGAACCTGGGGTCAGCGCATAACGGCGGGGTTCCATCATCCAAGGGCTTAATTGCCCTCTGTAGGGCATCTTCGTCCTGATCAATGCCGAACAAACGCCCCTCAGGGCCCAATCGCTGCAAAATGGCACGCGAATGACCTCCACCCCCCAAAGTGCAATCCACATAGATGCCGTCAGCCTTGATTTGAAGAGCCTCTAAGCAGGCTTCCAACAAAACAGGCTGATGATAGAAGGCCTTAGACATTCCATTGACCTCCCATCACCCGCTCGGCCAAAGCCGAAAAGTCTTGTGGTTCCTGGTCAAGCATCTTGTGATAAGCCTGTTCAGACCACAGCTCTATGCGATTGAGGTGCCCAAAGAGCACCAAATCCTTATCAATCCCCGCATACTGCAGCAAGGATTTGGGTAACAGAAGCCTGTTCGCGGAATCAGGCTCCAAGGCCGTAGCCCCTCGCAGGAAATACCGCAAAAACTCCCGGTTTTCGCGGACATAAGGGTTCAATTGACCCAATTCGTGGACCATGCTATCCCATTCCAAGGAGGGATAAAGGACCAAGCAAGACTCAAAACCACGATTAATCACCCACTTGCCTGCGGCCTCCGCACTCAATTGCCTCAAAAGTCCGGCAGGCAGACTGATCCTGGACTTAGCGTCCAGTTTTAAGGAAAATTCGCCGATGAACTGTGTCACTTCTCTGTGGGGGCTTTCTGAGGTACGAATTAACCACTTTTTCCCACTAAATACCACTTTTCCCCACAAAATTTATCCACATTGCGAAAATTGACCGATTCCACAAGCTGCTCGGCGGCAATCACCAAATCACCTTGATGAAGGGCCATACCCATTTAGATTTGCAATAAATCCAATGACAAGCATTTAGAATAATTTATTCTCCCACCCTAATCCAATGTCCTTCAAGCATGAGCATTCAGCAATCAAATTCGGCTCCACCCGTACGGGGCAGCATTGAAGTCATTACCGGCTCGATGTTTTCCGGTAAAACCGAAGAGTTAATTCGAAGGCTACGTCGCGCCGAATTAGCTGGACTTGGGGCGCTCATTTTCAAACCAACCTACGATAGTCGCTACCATACAGATCGTATTGTTTCTCATAATCAAAACAGTATTCCTTGTGAAAGCATAAAATCCTCCTTGGAAATTCTCAAAATAATTCAAGAAAAAGGGGGGGGTATTCAAGTTATTGGAATAGACGAAGCCCAATTCTTTGATTCAGAAATTATTGACGTTGTTAGAAATCTGAGTTTCAAAAATTACCGTATAATTATCGCTGGCTTAGACATGGACTTTTTGGGCAATCCCTTCGGCCCAATTCCATCTTTAATGGCTATTGCTGAAGACGTTACCAAGGCTAGAGCAATTTGCTCAGATTGCGGAAATGAGGCAACCTTTTCGTTTCGACATAGTGAGATTTCTGAAACGTTGATGCTCGGAGCCCAAGATCAATACCGTCCCCTATGCCGTTCTTGCTTCAAAAAAAATCTACCTAATTTATAATTTTTTAAAGTACAATTTTATTCCTGAACTACCTTGGCCATGAAATATTTTTCGCATCCTACCGCCGTCATTGATGACCCATGCCAAATAGGTGAAGGCACCAAAATCTGGCATTTCTCTCATATAATGAGTAGATGCTGTATAGGGTCCAATTGTAATATTGGACAGAATGTGGTTATCTCACCTGAAGTCATCCTTGGGAATAATGTTAAGATTCAAAATAATGTGAGCTTATATACAGGGGTTACCTGCGATGACGATGTTTTCCTTGGGCCTTCCTGTGTCTTCACCAACGTTACCAACCCTCGTTCTGCGGTAAATCGCCGAGATCAATATGCCCGTACGCGGGTTGGACAAGGGGCAAGCATTGGCGCGAATGCTACCATTGTATGTGGGCATGACATTGGACGCTTTGCTTTTATTGGCGCTGGGGCCGTGGTAACCAAGCATGTGCCTGATTACGCGCTTGTGGTTGGTAACCCTGCCCGTCATATTGGCTGGATGAGCGAGTACGGTCATCGGCTTGAATTTGATGCCCAAGGCAATGCCGTTTGCCCAGAAAGCAACCAGCTTTATTTCAAAGACCCAAACACCGACACTGTATACCGGAAATAAAGACTTTGTCTTTTACGAAGATGACCGGGGTGCGGCTTCTAGAAAATTAAGACAACAACGGCCAACCGTCAATTAAAACCTCGACGGACTACCTAAGAATACCAAATCTTAGAACCTGAGCCGTTGACCTTTGATTGCCTCCTAGGAAAAGCTGATACAAACCGCTCGGTAATTCTGATGTATTCATTTGAATGCGATTTCCTGAGTCCATTGAATTGATATTCAACGAAACCTTTATTTTCCTTCCAGACAAATCAAAGACTTGCAGGTCTAGGGAAGAACCTTCATCCATTCCTTCAAGGTAAATGATATCCGAAGCTGGTACGGGATAAACCTTAAGGCGTTTGTCTTGTCCTAATAGTTCACCAATACCCACATTGCTCAGGATTAATTGATTAGATGTGTCAGAATAGCAAATTCTAGAGCCAACTGCCGTGTCTCTAAGCGCGTAATACTGACCGTTCTGTGTGATTAGGACGAACCCAGTGCTGTTAATCCCAATTTGAATTCCATTTCTGTACCAAGTGACTCTATTCCCTGGGTTTGCAAACAAACTATCAACGGTACCTGACACAGAAATTGTAGGAGCCTGAGGCTTATTTATTACCACAAGAACCAAAGTGATTACAGAATCGCATCCGTTCGAAGAAGGTAAGGTCCTGGTGTAGATTCCAGAATTCGTTAGAGTCAATGTACCGAACAGATACGTCACGCCTTGACAAATCGTGTCACTCAATGTTGAGGAATTATTAGGATTGACCGTCACTGTCCGCGTTGCCGTCGCATCCGAGCAACCACCCGTTCCCTGAACTGTGTAGGTAATTGTCGCCGTTCCAGCGCCGACACCACTCACCAAACCCGTTGTTGCATTCACCGTAGCAATACCTGCAGCACTGCTTGACCATGAACCACCCGTCACCGTTGATACGAAAGTCGTTGTCCCCGAAACACAAATACTTTGAGTTCCACTCAAATTCCCAGCCGTTGGCGGTGCTGTCACCGTAATCGTCCCGTTTGAGGTACCCGTTCCTCCTGTGCAGCCGGACAGCGTCACCGCATAGTTGAAAGTACCCACAACATTTGATGTTCCGCTAATTATTACCGTATTCGAAGCCCACGTTCCAGTGACACCCGCTGGTAATCCGCTAACCGTTGCACCGGTTGCCGATACCGTGTTATACACAATATTGTTGATAGCTGATCCTTGGCACAACAATTGGCTTATTGTTCCTGCCGCTGATGTAAGCGTTATTCCACAATTGGCAGGCGTGGAGCCCCCACAAGTAATCGTGCCATCCACAAACGAACAGTTCGGAATCACATCAGCCAGCTCATTCGCATATTCACAATTCCCTGGATGTACTAAATCCCATTTTACAATAGAGTTTCCCTGTGACTCAACTACAAAACGAAGATTGAACATTACCCCGTTGAAGGAGACTGGAACTAAATTGAACCACGCAGCCCTAAATTGACGTCGGTTACCTGCGGCATAAGGCGGATTAGGACTCAGTCCACTGAATGATCCGCAATTGCTCAGAAAACCCGTCGCAATATTTGCATTCAAGCTCGAAACCGAGCTGATGCAACGAAGCTTGGTCGTATCGTATTCAATGGCCATCGAAATGGCCGACGTACTGATACCGCTTGCCATAGTTACCGTTACCGGCAGCACAATCGTATCCCCAACAACGCAAGTAGAAGAATTAAATGAGCCAATTGTTGTAGTAATGTTTGACTGGGCCTGAAGGTTTTTCCAACCAATGAAGGTAAAAACGAGGAAGGCAAAATAAAAATTAAAAAAAATCTTCATGCGTTTTAAATAAAAAAGAATGAACGTCCGAAAACATGCATTCTTTTAGGTTTTCAAAATAAATGGGACTATTCTCTAACAAATCGTAATACCCCACGGCTATTATCACGCTGAATAAATATAAAATAAACACCTGGTGCTATTGACTCCAAGTTAAGTTCCTGTCGGAATTCACCTTGTGTGCATTCAATTTGAAAATTTGAAACTTCTTTGCCAGCAGTGTTAGTAACAATGATAGTAGTGGAAAAGGGGTTGTTATCAAATTCACCTAACAGGAAAATACGGCCTTGGTTAGGATTAGGATACAATTGTAAATTTAGTGAGTTCACATTATTCTCTATAATTCCTACGCCAGTAACTATAATCGCATTAGAAGAATCTGATCTGCAACCAATACTGTCCTGAATAGCCCTGTAGATTCCGTTCCCCGTAATTCGGATAACGCCATCTACACCTCCATTCAAAGCAACGCCATTCCTAAACCAAGTAATATTGTTTTGGTTACGAATGTTAGCATATAGAGAATCCGAGGCGGGAGAAACCGTAGGGCGGGTAATTTGTGGTGGACGTGGCTTTGCCTTTATTGTCACCAAGACCCCCGTCACAGTACTGTCAGAACAATTACCAGAGTTGATCACTACAACCCTGTATGTACCTCCTTGAAATGCTCCGATTGAATCCGTATTCGGTGAAAATGAGGTTTGCCACACCGCGTCTCGATACCAGCGGTAGGTGAACCCATTACCGCGCGTCGCAACAAGACCAACGTTTCCTCCTTGACAAACGGTTGTTGGACCGGATGCGGTGATTGCCGCAACAGGAGGGGCTGAAGTTGTTACAATTACTGGGCTTGAGGTATCTACGCAGCCACCAGGAACAGAGATAAAGAACCTATATGAACCGGAAGAATTTGCCGTGTAGGATGAATTGGTCGCCCCTGGTATGAGGGTCGAACCATTATACCAAGCGTACGAAGCACCTGCGACGGTATTACCGTTCAATACAACTGATCCACCCGTACAGAAGGACGTTGGACCAGCTGCTGTAATGACCCCCTCTGTAACACCCAGAGATGAATTCCCTAATGTTATTTGAGAATAAGCAACGGTATCACCGTTGGTATTTGAGAAGTCTGAATTATTGGTCCAAGTCAAATTGGAGGCGCCTAATGCTCTGAATCGCAGGCGGCAAACCGTCGTCGAATTGATCAAAGAAATTGGTGACCCCACATTGTATGAAATGAAAATCCTCGGAGTTGGTGAACTCTGTGCTTGAACAGATATCCCAGGACTAAAAAGACTGTCAAAACCAAGGTATTGAAGATTTGAGGCGCTGTACTGCAGATAGATACTCATGTTCGAGATATTAATAGCACCGCTGACACGAACAGGAACACGAACGGTATCACCCGCACAGGCTGTTGTACCTATAGCGTTCAATACAATTTGCAGAGGGGTCACAATAAGCGTGGAGACTCCGCTAATGGTAGCTGTAGGGCAAGTTCCTCCGGTCATACTTAAACGATAGCGACCACCGTTTAAGGAGGTCGTTGCCGATAAAATATTAAGTATAGGAGAACCAGTACCCGAATAGGCAGATCCATCGGTTAGGTCAACCCAAGTGTTCCCCGAGGATTGCTTCTGCCAACGGAAATTGGTAGCGTTCAAGGCAACCACTGAAATTGTAGTGGCTTGAAACTCGCCAACGGTAATGGAAGATGCAGGCTGAGTGCTAATTGACGGCAAGGGGGTAACGGCCACTGAACCGCTTGTATAGCTCAATGTGGCACTTGGTGTTATGGAGCTCAACGTGTCCCAAGTCATCGAACCCGGTTGAGCAGGAAGAACTATTCGGACATTCATTAGAGTACCTGATGCTTGAGTAAATGCAGATCCGCTCCACGTGATGGTTAACAAGCTACCGAGTGCAGATCCAGTCGCGCTGCCTAAACCTGTTGCAAAACCATTCAATCCAACATAATCCGCACCAGCGGGGAGATTTAATTTGAAAGTCAAGGCCGTAACACCACTAAGTCCAGTAGCACTCAGAGGGAGATTGACGGTATCCCGTTGACAACCGCTCACATTCCCTGCCGAAAGGCCAACAGAATTGGCACCCGTAACCGAGAGGGCCACCGAATTCGAGGTTACTGGCGCCCCACAACCACCGGTTACGATGACCCGATATTGCGTACCGTTTAAAGCCACGGTGGCCCCGGTGATATTCAGGGTGGCTGTAGTGGCTCCGCTGTAAGGAGCAATATTGCTAACAGAGCTCCATGATCCACCAACACTAAGGGATTGCCATTGGTAAGTAGCCCCCGCAGATCCGGTAACCGAAATACTAGTATTTCCGCCGTCGAGAATATTTAGATTTCCGGATGGTTGGCCCTGAATTGCTCCAGGTGTCCCAGCACCAGCGGTTCCATCAACCCAACCCGAAGCCGGAACAAGAATAACTTCGGCAACCTCGTCAGCATACTCACAATTACCGGATGTAGCCAAATCCCATTTGATTGGGCTATTTCCACTTGCTAATACCACAAAACGAATATTGAACATCAATCCATTAAAAGTCACTGGAACCAGGTTGAACCATGCAACCCGAAACTGCCTTCTTACTACTCCGGTATAAGGAGCATTTGGATTAAGAGGCGTAAAGCGACCGCAGTTGCTCAGAAAACCAGCGGTAATTGAAGAATTTAAACCGGTTACCGAACTAATACAAGTTAATTTTGTCGAATCGTAATCAATAGCCATAGAAATTGCTGCAACGCTTATGCCAGCATTCATAGACACAGTAACAGGTACGGTGATGGTATCACCAACACATGCTCCCGTGACATTCCCAATAGTCGTAGTTATCTGGCCATTGGCATGGTAAACACCCGTGCAGATGGCCAAAATGGAACAGAAAATGGTCGTAAAGAAATTGTGCATATTGTAGTTTTTTGAGTTATCGTAAAATTAGCCTTAAATCCAAAGAAAAAAAAATAAATTGATTTTAAGAAATGATTATTCCCGATAGTTGCCAATGTCTCTATGGTAAAACAAAACGGCCGGGCAAATGGCCCGGCCGTTGAATAATCGCTGCAATGCAGATCGAAAATCCCCTAAAAGGTCTTTTCGTCAGATTAAGGTTTAATGACGAACCTGCAATTTAGTGTTCTCAACGCGAACCTCACCGTTCACCTCGCTAGTCAAAACCACAGAGTAAACGCCATTGGCAAGCGTACGAGTGTCAATCACTAGCTCTTGCTGTCCAGCATTCCGCTGAACTGAAGGCTGTGACCAAACAACTCGGCCTGTTGCATCCGTCATTTTGGCAGAAATCCGTGCATTGTTGCTGAGGGTAAATCGTAGCGCACTAAGCTCCTGAGCAGGGTTAGGATAAGCGCTCAAGCTCAATGCGCCACCCTTTGCAACCAAGGCAGGAATACGCAATGAAGCGCCGTCCATTGCCTCAGCCCAGAGGGTAGCAATTTCAGATTCGTTGCTAATGGCAAGATTAGCATTCACTACACCACTGCGACGAGCACGAATGGTCATTAGGACATCGCCCTCTGCTAAACGAGCACCATCAGTATGGTACCATACCGAACGCAATTGACCATTTACAACGTTATAGAGGAAGTCGGAGCCGGGAAGAGCATTTTCAACGCCCACTACTTCTAAACCAGAAGGCAAGTTGAATACCAATGAAGATGCACCAATTTCCATCGCTTTAGCAGCAGAAACAGGAATCATCAACTCATCGCCTTCAGATCCCATTAATCCGCCTTCCAAGAGGGCCACTGGGGCGTTGGAACGAATAGGAATACCAGAGTAAGAACCGTTAACATCTCCAACGCATATTCCTAGAATATTTTGAGTAACAGTGCCAGCAGTAATATTGACTGGTAAGGCCTCAAAAGTCCAGTTGCCAGCAGTAAATGAAGCAAGAATACCGGCGAAGCGACGAGTTACCAAAAGGGCATCCTGTGAATTAACCGCGGTGTTATTGTTCACATCACCCGTTTTGAGGCGCAAACCAACCAATGGCACAGCACCCGAGAAGTGACGGCTGATAATAAGAGCATCTGCACCAGTAACGCCACCCCATGGCTTGGTTGTGGCACCAGTTACAGTGTAAGAACCTGCAGGAACCGCATTGATAGTGTAAGCACCACCGGTACCGGTTACAGCTGATGCAATCTGGGCAGTACCTGCGAGCAGACGAACATCGCTGTTGGTCAACCCTGTGCTAGCAGAGTTGTTGTAACGCAACAAGCCTGTGAGCGTAGCAGTCGAACCAATCTCGATATTATCAAAGTAGGCACTGTTACCGAAATCAGAACGAGCCTGGAAGCGTACCTTGATTGTTCCAACGGGCAAGGTGTATGTTTTGGCACCCCACTGAGAGGCCGTAGGAACGAAAGGCCCTACCGAGTTTGGAGCCGTGGTCATGGATCCGTTAGGACCACCTACCAATGTATCCAATGTAACCCATGTGCTGTCATCGGTGGTAGTCAAGAGGACAACGCGGTCTGTATCGGTGTTCGAATAAGTCGCGTGAGCATATGCAAATTTCAATGCTGTACCCGCAGGCACTGGTGCAAATTGAGGAGTGTACAAGGAGAAACCGCCAGTATTCTTGGGAACGTTGTAGAAATCGAACCAAATGGATACAGAATCGTTTGCTGAAACGGTGGTGCTGGAAGCGCCGTTTGCAAGACGCCAAGCTCCCACGCTCCTCCAGCAACCACGGGTTGATGAGGCAGGCTCAAAGTTCTCCAACAATGGAATATTCACGCTATTGCAATTGGTCAAGAACGTTGAAGGGCCGGACCAAGTGCTGAATAAACCACCTACACAATTTGTACGTACATAGTATTCATAAGAAGTATTCGGTGTAAGACCTGAGGCGTTAAAACTGTTGTTGGACACAATGGTTCCTGAACCAGTTGGTGTACCAAGACCCGCGGATTGTACACGGATTTCGTAAGAAGATGCGCCAGATACCGAACCCCATAAGAGAGAAGCTCCAGTATTGGTCACATTGTTCACGGCTAGAGCCACTGGTGCCTGACATGGAGGTGGTGTGAAGCCTGAGCGCAAATTCAAAGGCATACGGAAATTGTTTCCGTTGCTATACCACGTATTACTTACATTGATAACCGATGTGTACCAAGGCTGTGTGATGGACTGGTCATCCAAAATACGAATGTGGTTTTGACCGGCATTGGAGAACATGCGCGCTACCAACCAGTATTGACCGGGGGCCAAAATGAGGTTTTGGGCTGTACCTCCAATAGTTGAAGGGAAATTAACAGTAATCCACCCACGATCGTAATCGGCCTGAGTAACGGTGTACAAATCCGTTTCCATCAGCACATAAGCCAAACCGCCTGGAAGACCTACGTTAGCTGATGCAGTATCGTTGCCTTCGATGGTAAAGTAGATATTACTTCCAACAGGACCCGATGCAGGGTTTCCTGATGTACCCTGGAACACACGGAACGAAGCGCTCATCACCGTATCCTGACTCACGATTTCGATCATGTTTGCGATAGGCAAATCAGTTGCTCCTGTAAAAGAAGCAGTTCCAAGAGAACCCTGTGCCGTAGGAAGAGTCTGTGCGGTACCGAAAATTGTATCGGTTAACTCCAATTGACGTCTAACTACATTATTCGAGGAATCTTCGTCGGAAACGCCCGTTGCATATACACTGTAGTCACAATATGAAAATACCTTAACAGAAGGCGTATAAAGGGTTGTTAAGGAAATCAAAGAATCGGTGAAAGGGGCAATGTTGGTGGGCACAGAAGTACCGCTAAACAATGGATTGCCCAAGGAATCTTTCACATTCACAGTCAGAACTACACCGGTAGCAGGGAAAACCCCAAGATTGCGAACGCGGGCTTGAAAACGATTATGGGTTTTGTTAACCTCGGTTAACCGATGGGTTTGGAGGAAACGACCTAACGAAGTATCGGGTTGAATTACTGTACTTGTTATGGACAAGTCATTCCCTGGAATCGTATTTAGACGAATGTCATCCAACTGCCAGAAATAATAATCCCCGTTAAACAAAAAGGCGATTTTGACACTGTCCTGCCCACCGATGTATTGTGAAACATTGTAGGTCTTGATGCCAACACCACCCGCAGCATAAGAGGCAGCGACGTTGGAAGCAGGAGTAGCAGAATTAACGGCAACATCCGAATTGATGGTCATGGTATCAGACCAAGTTGCACCACCATCACGAGAGAAGAGCAAATACGTTGCAGGTACGGTCTGAGCAGAGGCTGGGCCACCAAAGCGACGATAATACTGCGCAAATACAAGGTTCAAATACGGATTGTTGGTCATATCCAACATGGGAGAAATCAACATACCGCGGTGTGACGAAGGAAAGCGACCCAAGCCAAAGGCACCTGCGGTCCCATTATTATCCAACCAATCGGAGTCAAAGATCATGAAACCGTTGGCACGGGTTGAGGATTGAATGGCAATGGTAGAACCACGGTAAGCACCACGAGATCCTTGGTTAGCCGCTGGAACGGTGGCAGAACCACGGTATTCCCAAACACCTATCGTATCCGGTACCGCTGTGTTGTTAGTGCCGCGAAAACCGATGTTCAACCAACCGTTGGTGGTAGGATTGACCGAGAAGTTATCACTCCAAACGGTCGTAACGGCATCTGGACTTACCGACCCTGCCCCTGCGGACGTGACAGGCCCGGCATAGGTACCGGGGATGTCTACGGCCACCGACTTAAGCTGGTTGGCAACCCGATGCTGAGCGCTCTGAGCCCAGGCCGAACCGGTCCAGGCCAACAAAGCAAGCAAGGTGAGTAATTTTTTCATAGAAATAAAGATTTAGTTGTCTAAAGTTAATGGAAGAGATCCGTAAAAACAAACGATGCATCCCATTTCCTAAAAAATATTCGATTAAAACAAAAAAGGGGGCAATTTCTTGCCCCCTTTCGTTTAATGACGCTCGCTTTATTTGCGAACGTTCAAGCGAAGACTTTCACGGCGGATTTCATTTCCAGTATGAATAGTCATCTCAACTTGATATTGGCCAACACTCCACGCGTCGGTGCGGATATCCATGGTTTGGGCACCGGCATCCATCATGCGCGTTTCAGAGGATACAACGCGACCACGCGCATCCAATACCCTTAGGCTCACCTCGGAAGATGCATTCAGATTCAAGCGCAATTGGCTCAGATCACGAGTTGGATTGGGGAAGATCGAGACGGCTTGGTCAGCGCCCAAGACACGGGGTAAACGAAGACCTACCATGGGATACAATTCGGCCAAAGGTGAAGCGACTTCACTCAGCTCACCAAAGCGAAGGTCAGCTGCATTCAGAGCACTAAGGCCTGCCAATTCCATAGAGAACAAGAGATCATTTTCAGAAAGGATCGCACCGTCAACATGGTACCAAGAGACGCGCAATTCGTTGCCTTCCTGGTGGAAATCAAAATTGCCATGACGCAAAGCGGAACGAACATTTTGAACCCTAACCCCGGTAGGCAATTCCATATTGATCTGCATAGCGCCCAAGGCCAGGGCTCTGTCTATGCGAGCCGGAACAACCGTTAGGTCTGAAGAACCAATAACACCTTGGTTTACTGCGAAGATTTTGGGGTCCATGCGCAGAGCCGTAGAGGGCTGATAAGAACCGTTGGCATCACCGACGCATATTGCCATAATATTTCTGGTGGTTACACCACCTGCAACCGTGGTTGGAACCGCCTCGTAGGCCCAGTTCCCTGCTGCAAAGGTGGAAATACTACCGTTAGCGCGCCTTGCAACCAACAAGGCATCCACAGAAGTGGTCGTATTGGAACCGTTCACATCAGCCGCCTTGAGACGTAATCCTACCAAAGGAGCGGCGCCAACAATGCTTCTGTTGATGACCAAGGCATCCGTGGCAGTTACGCCACCCCATGGCTTGCTGGTAACACCCGTTACGGTATAGGTACCATTTGCCATACCGGACATGGTGTAGGTGCCTGTAGCGTCAGTAGCACCAGTCATCAAGACCACGTTGTTAGCATCCTTACACTGCACGGTGGAGTTAGTCATCGGAGTCTGGGCGGTGTTGTTGTACTTAAACGTACCTGTTACCTGGTTTTGACCAACCGTATAAACCGTTACCGCATCCGTCGATGTACAAACAGAATCCGTAATCATGGCCACATAGGTGGTGGTAAAGTTGGGGGCTACCCGGAAAACCGGGCCCGTGCTTAGCACAGTCGAGGTTCCTTGAACCATCCAAGCCACAGCTGCTGGGTTGCGGACACTCACCGCACCGCAGAACTGACGAGTACTGAAGGTTGGGTTCGGTGCAGATCCACCGTAACCAACGTTGGGACCTGTGTAGATGACCATGTTAGGGTCCACAAAGGTGTCGATTTGGGAGACATAGGTCGTATAAATCATCGTGCCGCTGCATCCCACGAAGAAACCATAGACCGCGCCGGATGGCATAGCGAAATTCGCTGGCATCGGAACGCCCACCAAATTGGTTGGGGTTAAGCTGGGATTATTCGCGGTAACCGAGTATCCGCTTACGATTTGCGTCCAACCTGGGCTAGCAACACTTGGTGGACCGCTGATAGGCGTTGTGCTGTACCAAACATCAACCGTAGCGGTAGCAGAACCTGAGATAGGCACCAAGATGGAATCAATGGTAATCGCATTGCGAGCACGCAGGTTGAAGGTAATACCCCCAGAACCATTGCCACCTTGTGTACTGGCGCGCAGCATAGACGAGGAAGCAAAACCAGTTGTCGATGCACTCAAGGTTGCCGTGTCGCCGGGGGTTACCGTGGTATCGTTACCTGCAAATACCGTAAGGTAATTATCAGTGTAAGTGCGTGGCAAGGAAGTATCCACAAGGCTGGACGCATCCAACGCTGTTACACGGTAACGAACAGGTACGTTAATGGAACCTGCAGGAACCGTGCCAACCCAGCGGTCGTTGGCCGCATTGTAAGTCATCGGCGTAGAAGAGTAACTGAGACCCGTCAAATCGTATTGAAGATTTACCTGGGTCAAAGAGGCACCCTGTGGAGCCGTGGCGATTTGAGCTTCAATATCATGGTTGGTTGGTGTACAAGTAGCTGTCGATTGCGAAACCGAAAGGATACGAGGCGATAGAGGATTCCAAATCTTGAAGTTGTCAATATCAAAATAAACATCAATACCGCTGGTCTGTCTGAATACAATGCGGACATAAATCGATTGACCAACAAAAGAAGCCAAGGATACCGTACGCGTACGATAGTTGGTATCAGGAATGTGGTTGCCAGCATGGATGGTATCCACCAATTGGTACGACTGACCACAGGTATTCGAAACAAATACTTTGATGGTATCACCAGCACCTAGGTTCGATGGAATCCCCGGCCATACCCAGCCAGACCAGTCGGTGATCTTATAATCAAATTCCAAATTATGACCTGCTTGCAGAGGACCTACCAATTTGGTGTTAAGGTTGGCGACCAAGGAAGAGAACAAATTGTAACGCAGGTTTCCGCTCTGACCAACTCCTGTTGCAGAAGCAAACATATTGGTAGCTGGGCTTGGCTGCAGGAAGGTTGGGAAACCGCTGTTCAGGCTAGCGATGATGGGAACCGTGTTGGGGAAGGTGTTCACCACCGTAATGTTGCGACCATCGTTCACTGGGAAGGCGTCGTTGGACAAGGCGGTTGCACCGCGCACGACATAAGATCCAGGAAGGGAAAGGTCAGCACGCGTTGCAAACGTGAATTGAACGGTATCACCAGGATTCACCGTGCCCACATATGTTTCAACAACGGGGGTCGCGCCGTTCACCGAATAAGAAACAGGGAAATTGCTCTGCGAGGCCGAACCAAAGTTGGACAAGCGAACAGTTACTTGTTCTTGCGCGCCAAGTACGCAACCAGAAACCGGTGCCGTCACAGCAATCACGCCCATATCAACGGCGGGTGGCAAGTCAATGCTAATATCATCAACGCCCAATCCTTCGTATTGAACGGAATTATCAGCATAGAATGCTACACGCAATAGAACACTGGGTTGGAAATTAAGAACCGCCAAACTATGGCGAACGTTAACCCAACCGCCCGATGTGGGAGGATTGGACGTTGCCGTATTACCCGTCCAAACGGTCCGACCTGCAGCAGGACCAAAGGTCAAGGTATCGTTGTACCAATTAAACAAGCCGGAAGAGCCATTACCCAGAACAGACCAAGTGTTGCCACCATCGATACTATACTGAACTTGACCCCCATCATATCCAACTTCGGCATGCCACCAAACCTTCATATTGAGAACTGCATTGAATACGTTTGCAAAGCTCAAGCAAGGAGATTGGATAAAACTCGCTTCACTTACATTGTAATTCCCTGTCAAGTTCGTCACCCAAGAGGCAACTCCGCCGCCAGCAGTATTGATTACGGTACCGGTGGGGGCGCCTAATGCCCATGATGAATTAGCTCCACCGGTAGTCCACCCTGCAGGACCACTCTCGAAGTCCTGTGAGTATGGGAACTGATTCACCAGTAGGTAAGAAGTCACCAAACGGTTAGCGCCGTCATTGGCAGGATCTCCATCGTTCGGCGAAGTAGTTGCCGCCGCAAAATTGTATGGTCCTGCGACTGCGAGGTTGGCCGTGCTTGCAAACGAATAGGTCAACGTATCGCCTGGGTTAACCGGACCTGGGATTACTTCGTTGATGGCGTTACCACCGTTAATCGAATAGAAAACAGGAATGTTGGACTGGGCTGCTGTTCCAAAATTGCGAACACGAACACTTACGACCGATGATGCACTCAAACCACAACCATCGTTGGGAGATGTAATGGCTACGACACCCATATCCACGGCAGGGGGTTGAACAATTTGGAAATTGTCGACATCAAAATCAACATCCAATCCGCTCTGCTGACGGAAGTTAAGGCGAACCTTCACAAAGCCCCCTACCATGGAGGATGGTACAGGAACGGTATAGCGAGCGAAAGCGTTGCTGCTAACATGATTGGCCGAAGTAATGAAATCAACCAATGTGTAAGAAATACCGCAATCACCGGACATAAAAATCTTGATCGTATCACCTGCACCCATAGGAACAGCCGTTCCAGGCCAAGAGGATGGCCAATCGGTGATCTTGTATTCAAACCTGAAGGCATCCCCTTGAGAAACAGGGCCTACCAAGGGGCCATCTAGGTCAGCAGTAAGTGTTGAATAAACATTTCGACGCAAGCAGGGGGTTTGACCCACACCGGCTGTGGCATTGCGAGACATATTGGTGGTAAAACCAGCCGGTACGGCCGTACCCGTATTGAAATCCTGGGTGTAAGGACTTGGGTTTGCCACTTGAACAACCACCGTTCCTGTATTGGCATTGTTGGCCACGTTGCCATCGGTGGAGGCTGAAAGATTGCCACCCAGGGTGTAGGTACCACCAACGGACAAGTCGAGAAGGTTGGTCACCGTGACCGTCATATTCGACGCTGTATCCAAGATACCCGAATTGATGGTAACCGAAAATGTCTGAGGAATAGGGCCTGCAACACTAACGCTAATGGTGGCAGGATCCAAGGAGAAATCAAAAGCCGAAGTGCCGACATTGCGAATCGTTGCCGTCAACGGCTGACCAGCTGCAGGGCAGGAGGCGGAGGCATTCACACTCGCAAGGCTTAAATCTGTGGACGAAGGCGTAAATTCGAAGGCCCCAAGGTCAGGCGTCACGGCATTCCGTGATGCACCCGAACGGTCAATGGTCACGTAGGCCAACGGGGTTCCCAGGTTGTCCATGTTCTGTGCAGAAGGGATGGCGTTGGTGATGCTCGCAAAGTTGGGCGAGATGGACACGGAGTTGGCATCACGACCGGAAGCGGTGGTCCAAGCGGCCAAAGTATTGTAGTTGGTTGTGGCCGTTGTCGTCACCCCAACCAAAGGCCTAACAGCAGGAGCACCCGCATTGTCCTCCAAACGAATGTTATTGTAATTCGACTGAATGGAATCGCGTGCCTGAGCCGCCGAAATGTAAATACCACGAATCCCCGTAGGCAGGGTCGCACCAGCGCCCGCTTTGGCGAAGAAGATGTTATTAAACACCTTGATGATGGCGTTGTTAGCCGCCGTCGTGGAACCTGCAACATGCAGTAGGCCATAGGCTGTGGTCGAGGTGCTGCTAACTTGGTAATTCACCGAGTTATGTGCTACATCGGCATAATCCCGAGGGTTGGCGGGAGCGGTTGCAGTTGCAGAAAAGAACGCACCCAAATAAATAGGATAATGAGTGGCCGACGCCGTAAGGTTGGTACCGGAGATTACGTTGTTGACAACACGATTGGTGTTGGCAGGATCCCCATTGTAATTATACAAATAAATGGGATAATTGGGAAGCAGCCCTTGGACCGTATTCTCCGAAACGGTCGCCTTGTAGCAACGGCTAAAATAAATACCATAACCAAAGGTGGCCGTTGGATGCATTTGATCTAGCAAATTATTCTGCACCAAACAATTGCTTACACTTATTAAGTAAATACCGGAGTATCTGCAACGATTGATGGTATTGGAAATTACTTGCAAGCCAGATGAATAAGCGGATCCAACCACTCCATTGTTACCCGACTGATAGATACTGTAATAAAAATCATTAAATTGGTTGCCAATAATGCTAACACCGTTGCAATCGCCCATACGGATGGCATTGCTAGCAAAACTGGAGGTTCCCAACAAGTCATTGAACACACAACCCGTCACCGAAGCATTGTGGGCACCGGTGTTAAAGTTTAAGGCGGCTGATGTAGAGGAGCCGATATTAAAACGAGCAAAGGTCAGCGAGCTAAAGGAAACGCCGGGAACCGATACATTGAACGTATGACGGGCGCTGGATGGCGTGCCTGTGGTGTCGTTGTACAGAATAACATCTGCAGCAGAACCGGTTAAACTGCTAAATCCGATGGTTGTCGAACCACCTGCACCAATGATGGAGGATAGATCATAACCACCGGTAGGTGAGAAATAAGTGCCAGGTTCGATCAAAAAATTCATGGAACCTGTGATACCACCCTGCCGCATGGCGTCCACCGCGGCTGTTACCGTCGGGAAATTTGCCGTAGCCGATGAACCAATGGTATAGGTTCCACCAGGTATTGCAAGGATAATTGACCTTGATACGGTATCGTTGGCCTGATTCAAGTCTGCTCCTAAGCCGTTGGCATTGGAAACAAAGGCCTGTACAGTGAACGACCCTGATGCAGGGGCAATTAGGCTAGTGGCAAAGGTATGATTAGCCGTTTGACCCGTGGAAAGGCTTCCAGACCAGGATTCTGTAACCACCGAACCACCTGTCATTTGGTAACCAACGGTTGCACTAGTAATCGGATTGGAAGCGGTATTCATCAAGCGAACCGTCACTGGCGCACTGGCGCCCCCTCCCATTGGGGGAACCGGCGAAAGCAAAGCAGAGGCCGCAAGATCTGTACCGGTAATTCCCGTAATGGAAATTTGCATATTGGGCCTGTTCAAATATGTACCCGTTATAACGGGATCAGCGCAAATGCCAGATGCATCAGCATTTCGAGCCATGGAGCTGTTCCATGTCGTGGCGGTCATTCTGGTTGATGCATTGGTGGTAAACGCGGTATTGTTGAAGCAAACCTCAATCACCAGGTTAGACATACCATCCCAGAAATAAGCCGGGGTAAACAAATGGGTATTCCAGCCAGAAACAGGAACATAACCGGTTGCAGGACCGGAATAAACCGTGCTAAGACCTGACCTCCAGCCTGCGGTAGTTGTGAAGGCGGTATCCGTCGTGGTGCCAATTTTGATGGTGTAACCCTGAAGTGGCGTTGCCACCACCGTGGCTACATCAAATGCAATACTTCCTATGTTGCCAGGGGTTGCGCCCAGAGCCTGTAATTCAGAGGCTCGGATCATGTATTGCTGACGGGAACCATACCAGTAATTCCCATAAGCCGCAGGATACGACATTGTCGTGTTGGTTGCCGTCCCGGTTCCTACAGTGTAGAGGGTCTGGGAAAATGCCTGCTGGCCGAAAACCAGCATTAGAAGGAGCATTGCCAGTCTTTGTAAGTACTTTTTCATAGCATAAAGTTTATTTGTTTTAAAATTAATTCATTTTGTTTGAAATTTTTCAATTTAATAAAAAAATCAAACAAAATTTTCACGTGGTGGTTACCCCCCCTCCCCCGCCTCGGTTTGGCCCGGGGTCAAAACCCGGAACCGTCCACGTCCCCGACGCCTTGAACCTGCATATTCAAGGTTGCATTCTGTCCACTGCTGAGCGAAATTCTGCTTTCCTGCCCGATCCAATCACCTGACGCAAAGCCGCTATATCGACCATACGCCACCTGTAAACCCAAGAACGAGCTGAGCGGAGGATTCATGGTGGTCCATAGGGACACCGCTTGTCCCGTAGCATCCCCAGCCGTAACGCAGGCTCGAGTTATCCCCCCAAAGCCACCGCATGGGCCGTTTTCCCTCAACAAAAAGTCCATACGGACCGGCAAAAGGCCCGACGGAAAGGGTTGTGGCGAGGCTTGACCAAAGAAATTAAGCGGCTGCATTGGAATTCGATGCTTTCCGGAACCGGCCAGGACGGTGGAAATAGGCGCTGATGGGTTTCCCCATGCCCCTACAGTGTACCCTGCAAGACCCAATGAATCTGTCGAAGCACTGAGGCGCGCAATGGCCCCGTTATTTGCCAAGGCCGATCCCGTTGGTGTCTGGTAGGTCAAGGTCATAGGGTTGGGATTGCTCCAAAGGTTCCCGAAGCGAAGGGCGATTTGCAAGGCATCGGTAGCGCTGATGGCCCCGCTTGCGTTCACATC